>JGI12210J13797_10293511_pt1 | contig 123450 bp, 110 predicted proteins | sample ElkSlonscriptome_3_FD_13797 | JGI IMG/M metagenome (IMG submission 13797) | reverse complement strand
GGAGTGGCGATATTTTCCTTTGCTCTATCGCCCAGCCGATAGTTTTAGGGTCCAAAGCATGGCAATATCGGAGTCTACAGGATATTTAAAATTTTCTAGTGTTCCTCATACTCATACAAGGAGAGTCATATGGCTGACCAATTACCTGAAAGGCTGGAAGGCGTCAAAACCGAGACAATTGAAACAGATCTCTTAATAATCGGTGGCGGCAATGCTGGATGCTTTTCAGCAATAGAGGCCAAGAAGCTCAACCCAGATGTGAAAGTCACGATCATGGAAAAAGCTCACATTAGCCGCAGCGGTGCCTGTTCTGCCGGCATGGATGCCATAAACACCTATATACCGGAAGGCAAGACTCCAGAAGACCTTGTTCGCTGGTGCCGCGATCAGGTCGGCGGCGGACCTCTCAGGGAAGATCTGACCCTGAGCAACGCCCAGGAACTCAACGAAGCGGTCGATGATCTCGAAAGCTGGGGACTTCCCATCGTCAGGGATGAAGACGACCAAATCCAATACCGCGGCGGGTGGGACATTTCTATCCATGGTGAGCAGCTCAAGCCCATCATGGCTGAAAAGGCCATGGAATACGGGGCAGATGTATATAATCGGATCGTTGCCACCAGCCTTCTAATGGATGGTGATCAATGCGTTGGGGCGATGGGATTCGGTGTGCGCGACGGTAAATTTTACGTCTTCAAGGCCAAAGCTACAATCGTTGCCACCGGCGGGGCGTGCGGCCTGTATAAGTCATATACTTCAGACTCCAGGGACTCACATCATCAGACCTGGATGTGTCCCTTCAACGTTGGAACCGGATATGCCATAGGCATTCGGGAGGGAGCTGAGTTTACTTCAATGGAACAACGCTGGGTTGCCACCCGCTCAAAAGACTTCTGCGGCCCGATAGATACGATTTCTGTAGGATATAAATCAAATATCATTAACGCCAAAGGCGAGAAAATCCTGGAAGAACGATATGCGCATCTTGGTGGAGATACTGCACCTCGCTACATTCGAGCAAATGCACCCATGGAAGAGTGGCTGGAAGGCAGGGGACCGACCTATGCCGATACAACCCATTTAGGAGCAAAAGAGGTCAAGGACCTGAAAGTAGATTATCTCAACGAACGGCCATCTTTTGTACTCTACCTGGCAAGCCGGGGACAGGATATAACCAAAGAACCTATTGAGATATATGGCTCCGACCCTTACATTGTCGGCGGCCATACCGGTAGCGGATACTGGGTGGATATGGAGCGGATGACGACAGTCCCCGGGCTCTTCGCGGCTGGGGAAACCGCTGGCGGCAACCCCAACAAGTTTGTTGGAGGCTGCGCAGCCGAGGGCAAACTGGCGACGAGGGGTGCATTGAAGCATATCGAATCCCTGAAACTGCCTGCCCTCGATAATGATCAGGTGGAACAGGAGAAAAAACGTGTGTTCTCCCCGCTTTTCAAGGGAGAGGGATTTGACGGTGTGTCGGCTCGTGAAATGGAAGAGCGCATGCAGCGCCTCATGGATGAATATGCCGGTGGCACATCCCAGTTTTACCGTACCAATGAAGAGCGTCTCGAATATGCACTCAAGCATCTGAAAATGTTAAAAAAACAGATAGACTTCCTCTATGCTGAAGACCTTCACGATCTGATGCTCGTACATGAAGTTGTCGACCGTCTCGATGTTGCCGAGGTCGTTTGTCACCATCTGAAATCGCGTAAGGAAACCCGCTGGCAGGGCTGGCAGACGCGTAGTGACTACCCGGAGACTGATCCTGAGTTCAACTGTTTCGTCGAGAGCCGCCTCAATAAAGAAACCGGTGAGATAGAGACATTTACACGCCCGTACGAACAGCTTGTACCCGGCGATAGCAACTAAGCTCAACCTCCAAGGAGGAATACAATATGGCTCCGAAAGTAGACTTTATAAAATGCGATGGATGCAAGGCTCAGGATGAACCGCTGTGCGAACAGGTTTGCCCGGGAAACCTGATGACCCTCGGGGAAAACGGCAAAGCGTACTGCCGGGAAACCAGTGATTGCTGGGACTGCATGTCCTGCACGAAAATTTGCCCGGTTGGGGCAATTGAGACCCGCATGCCCTTTCAGCTCGGCTATCACGGTGCCAAGCTGATTCCGATGATGGGGACCAATACCATTACCTGGACCTGTATTGACATAGACGGTAAGGTAGAACGATTTCGCTGCAAAACGAGAACCGATTGATCCATGGAAAAAAGAATCCCGAAAATAGGCGTATACATCTGCGACCCCGGAGGAAAAGTTGGCAAAGTGATCGACCTCCAGATCCTGGCTGAAAAGTGTGGGAAGACCAAGGGAGTTGAGCATAGCGAGGTTATTGCTGATCCGTGGTCGGAGGAATTTCTGTCAGGTGTCAGAGAGAAGATCGGAGCCGGTGAGATTGATCGGATTATCTGGGGGGGACGTTTCACTGTCAGGCAGCAGGAAATTCTCAAGGAGAAACTGACCGAAGCCACTCTGAATCCATACCTGCATGAATGGTGCGATCTCGAGCTGCATGGTGTCGGCCAGAATACAGAAGGGACAAATGTTCAGCAGAAAAAAGCTCTCAGTCTTGTTAAAATGGCGATTGCTCGTGCCAAGCATCTCCAGCCGCTCGAACCGCTTGACATTCCCGCCACCGACGCTGCTGTCATTGTCGGTGCAGGTATTGCCGGCCTTCATGTGGCCGCCTCTTTTCTCGAGCGCGGAAAACCAGTCCATCTTGTTGAGCAGCAGAGCGGAGTCGGTGGTAAAGTCGCATTGCTATCAAGATTTTATCCGCTGAATTGCGATCCACACTGCGGACTTGAATATGTGCTGAAATCCCTGCGGGGTAGCGATAAATTAACCCTTCATACCTTATCGAAACCGACTGCCATTGAAGGTGCTGCGGGTAATTTTTTGGTAACGTTGCAGACCGAGCCGCGCTACGTGGACGAGAATCGCTGCAATGGCTGCGGCCTGTGTACCGAGGTTTGCCCAGTGGACCTGCCGGTGTATACCGACAATGTCCAGGATGAGCCGCCATTTCAGTGGGAAAATGGTATCGGCTCGATGATACGTGATACACGCAAAGCCATCCATCCATCTCTTCCCTATGCCTTTCCCGAGAGCTATGTGGTGGATCGTCAAGCCTGTCCAGAGGGTTGCGCCAAATGTAGAGATATCTGTCCGACTCAGGCCATCGAACTGGACCAGGTCCCCAGCGAGAGAAACCTGAAGGCTGGTGCCGTTGTAGCTACAACCGGTTGGGACCCATACCCGCTCTCCAAGATGAGCGCCTATTTCGGTTATGGTTCCTACCCAAATGTTATCGGCAACCTGGAGATGGAGCAGTTACTGAGCCGAATGTCTCGAGGTATAGACAATCTGTCTGCACCGCCGGTCAAAGATTTAAAGACGGTTGGTTTTGTTCAGTGTGTTGGAAGCCGCAACAAACAGCATCTGAGTTACTGTTCCAGTATCTGCTGCTCGGCCACGATTAAACAGATTCAACAACTGAAAAGCATTCAGCCGGAGGTAACCTGTGTTGTCTACTATCAGGACATGCGCTGCATTGGATTTGAAGAAGACATGTATCAGGCGGTCAAGAAGTCTGAGGATATCCTGTTCGTACGCGGGTTTCCCCAAATAACTGGTTCCGAATCCGGCAGCAGTCAGTTGCTGGCCGTTGCCGAAGACACTTTTTCGGGAAAACCGGTCAAAAAAGACCTCGACCTACTGGTTCTTGCCGGCGGAATGCAGCTGTCACAGGCAGGTCAGGACTTTGCCGAAGTATCCGGGCTGCCGCTCAACGAAAACAATTTCCTTACCGGACATTACCAATGTTATCCCGAGGAAAGCCAGCGCAGCGGAATACTGAGTGGTGGCTGCGCCCGTGGCCCAATGAACGTTTCCCAGTCGATTGATTCCGCCAACCGGGCGGCACTTAAGGCGCTAAATTTTCTGGACGGATCGATTTCGATTCAACCAACCTATCCGCTCGTCGACAAGACCAAGTGCGATGAATGTAAACGCTGCGTAGAAGAGTGCCCGTTTGCCTGCTACCACTATGACGAAAAAGGTTTTCCCGAGCCAGATCTGGGTAAATGCCGCCAGTGTGGCAACTGTATGGGTACCTGCCCGGTTGCAGCCATATCGCTGAACAACTTCACGATCAAGCAGTTGGCCGCCCAGATCGAAGTGCTCGAAAACTCTTTTCTCGATTATGAGGAACCGGTAATTCTGGCCTTTTTATGCGAAAATGACGCCTACCTTGCGGCCAGGGCCGCAGTTGATTCTGGCCTCAACCCGCCGCTGAACGCTATCTATGTGAAGGTACCCTGCGCTGGAGCGGTAAACAACGCGGTAGTAGCCGATGCATTGGCTCTGGGGATCGACGGAATATTGATTGCAGGCTGCAGCGATGGCCAATGTCATTACGTCAATGGAAACCAATTGGTACTCAAACGCAGTGGTGATCTTCGAGAAAAATTAACCACGATGATGATCGAGCCTGAACGGGTACGCTCCGAGAGTGTCGAAATTCAGGAAAGCACTCGTTTCGTCGAGATTCTAGAAGATTATATCAAGGATCTGAAGGAACTGGGGCCCAATCCGTTTAAGATATAGATTTAATCTGCAGGTCAAGCACGCTTTATGACAGAAATAACACACAGCACATCTGACAGCTCAGTTATGATCGCAAACGAAACCGCCCCCTGTGTTCAGTGCGGATACTGTTCAGCATATTGCGAGGTCGGTTTTCTTGCAGCTGATACCCCCCGTAAAGTGCTCCGTTACCTGCAGCGAGATGACCTTCAAAAGGCGGCGACCAGTTCTTTTCTGATGCTCTGCAAACAATGTCAGACCTGCGGGCTTATCTGCCCGCAGGGTGTTGACGTTGCAGGAATAATGCGCCGCCTGGTTCGCAACCGTTTTCTACACTATTGATGCAATGAATGATTTACAGGATCAGATAATTAGCAAAGCAAAAGCGCTTCTGAAAGAGAAACGGGTCGATGCAGTCCTGGGATTTTGCCGGGGCACAGTGCCCATGGCCCGCAGGCCCTTCTGGGCCAGGAGCCCTGAAGAGGCAGAATTGCTCTGCTGGGATGAGTTTTGCCTCACCAACCTCGCCAATTTTGTATCCATTGACGGCGAAGAGGTAGTGGCTGTCACGGCCAAGGGGTGCGACTGGCGTAACCTGGTGGTACACCACCAGGAAGGTCGTCTTGATGTAACCCGCCAAATCGTTGTGCTTGGGATCGATTGTGAGGGGATGCTGGACCCGGAGAAAATCCGCAGAGCTGCCGGTGGTCCTGAACGGGTCCTGGAGGTGCACTGCACGGGCGAGCAGATTAAGATTTCAGTGCCGGATGGCGAAATCCTCATCGATCGTGCCAGTGTATATCGGCAGTCCTGCCTGGAGTGTATACAACATGCCCCGCTATCGGCAGATGAATTGTTTCAAAATCCAGAACCTCATCGGCGGCCAGACAGTGGTGATTCCTCAGGTGAGAAACCCTCTTTGGGCAGCGATACCAAAGAAGACGCATTGAGAAATCATTTTAAAGACTGTCTCATGTGCTTCGCCTGTCGGGATATCTGCCCCCTCTGCTATTGTTCGCGGTGTTTTGTCGATGTAGAAAAGTCACACTGGCTTACAGCTCAGGCAGCCATTGACCGGGTTCTCGACTTTCATTTTTTCCGGGCCCATCATATTGCAGGTCGCTGCACGGAATGTGGTGCCTGCGAAACCGCCTGTCCAATGAATATTTCCGTTCGTCAGCTGGTGACGAAGTTGAACCGGGATATTGCAGAGAGCACAAAGTACATACCCGGTATGAAAATGGATGGTGATGTTCCGGATGGCGTTTTTCGCCCATCCTACCATGAGCCTTCCAGGAGGCGAGTATGAGCAGTTATATTTTAAGAAAAGAGCGTCTCCCTTCATACCTGAAGAGGCTTGCTGAAAAATACGATGTACGAGTTCCCGTTACCGTTGATGGTATAACCCTGTTTTCTCCGTATCAGGACAACCTTGCGTTGGACTTTACCTCTCATGCCCGTATTTCCGCCAAATCTTTTTTTCTGCCTCAGCGTGAGGTACTGCTTCACTACGACACTGCGGGGGATGAACCCCAGGACGAACAGACAGTCGCTGATCCCCACAAGCTGCTTTTTGGGGTCAAGCCGTGCGATGCTCGAGCAATAGAGCTCAACGCGCGCCTTCTGGCAGATGATTCCAGCGAAGCTTCCGTCCAGGATATCTATTTCAAAAGACGTGTCGACAATACCATTATGCTTGGCTACGGTTGTGATCAGCCGGGCGCCTCCTGCTTTTGTCCATCTGCCGGTGGGGGGCCTTTTGACCGAGCGGGCCTGGATGCCCTCATTACCGACATCGGCGATGAATTGCTGGTTACGATCTTTGAGGATCGACCCAAAGCCCAAATCTTGGTTCATGATGATCTGATGGAGGAGGCCACCAGTGAATCTCTGGAGGTCGCTGCTCGTATCGAAGAGGACGCGGTCAAGATACTGTCCAGCATGCCGGAACTGGTCAAGCCGGAACCCAAAGAAAGTGAGCTTTTCGAGCTGGCCCTTTGGGAAGAGACGGCGAGACGCTGCGTTAATTGTGGGATCTGTACCTACCTCTGTCCGACCTGCACCTGTTTTGATATGATGGATGAGATCTCAGAAGGGTGCGGCACTCAGTCCAGATGCTGGGATTCCTGCATGTTCGGCCTCTTTACGCTGCACGCCTCAGGCCACAATCCACGGCCCGGTGGAAAAGAGCGAGTGCGTCAACGATTCATGCACAAGCTGAGCTACTTCCCCGATCTCCATGATGGTGTTCTCAGCTGTGTCGGCTGTGGCCGCTGTGTACTCTATTGTCCGGTAAATATCGACATCCGTGAAATTTCCAGGATGATGGCATAGGTTGGAGGGTAAAACGTGCAAAATCACTATACAAAATATCCTGTTTCTCTTCACACTGTCACGAACGAGACGGCCGACAAGAACATGAAGACCTTCGAGTTTCAATTCAAGCACGAATATGAGGCTGATCGTTTTTTTGAGGAAGAAGCCTTCAAGCCCGGCCAGTTTGCGATGTTGTGGCTTCCAGGTGTCGGCGAGATTCCGCTCGGGATCGCCTCTTCTCCAACGGAACGAAACACGCTGCGCTTTACCGTCAATCGGATTGGAAAGGTGACCAGCCAGCTGCATGAATTAGCGTGTGGATCTATGCTGGGTGTGAGAGGACCGTTGGGCAATGGTTTTCCGTGGCAGAAACTTCAGAATAAGAATATTGCTCTTATCGGCGGGGGATACGCATTTACAACATTGCGATCATCACTCGTTTATATGCTTGATCCTGCTCATAGGGGGGCTTTTGGGAATATCCATCTGTTCTATGGTGCTCGCAACCCCGGCATGTTGCTGTATAAAGAAGAGCTGGACAACTGGGTTAAGCATGATGATCTTGACGTTCACATCTCTGTGGACACCAGCGACAGCGCTGACTGGAAGCATCATGTAGGGCTTATCCCGTCGATCGTGGCACAGGAACTGCCGCAAGCTGATGATGATGCTTTCGCCATCGTTTGTGGTCCACCTCTCATGATTAAATTCACCCTGCTGACACTCAGGGAAAAGGGCTATATCCCCTCTCAGGTCTTCATATCTCTAGAAAATAGAATGAAGTGCGGAATTGGTCATTGTGGGCACTGTACCATCGGCAAGGTTTGCGTTTGCAGTGATGGCCCTGTTTTTTCAATGGCAGAGATGGAGGAAATGCTACAGGATTATTGATTCGAGAGCGGGTGTATGCCACCCTGCCCTTAACCCTCTTTTAATCGAGCATTCTGCCCCTAGCAGCAGAAATAATGATGTATCCTCCTGTCGTTCTTTTCTCATAATGATCAGAGATGTGTTATCTCTACACTTTCGTTATTTTATAAAGAGGATTTGTACCGATGGCTTTTGATTTTAATGCAGATGAAATTTTTGAAATGGCTGAGCAGATGGAACGGAATGGAGCACAATTTTATCGCGATGCTGCTGAAAAGGTATCCGATGGCAAAAGCAAAGATCTGTTGTTGCGCTTAGCCGATATGGAGGTCGAACATGAAGAGACCTTCGTAGAGATGCGGAAATACTTAAGCGATCAGGACAAACAGAGCAGTGTTTTTGATCCGGAAGGAGAAACCGTTAAATATTTAAAGGCTTTGGTTGATACCCGGGTTTTCTTTAAAAAGAAGATTGATGCTACCTCGATGAAAGATATTTTCAAAGAAGCACTTCTGGCTGAAAAAGATGCCATAGTCTTTTACTTGGGCATGAAGGATTTGGTGCCGGAAGAGCGAGGTAAACGCCATCTCGAGAATATTATAAAAGAGGAGATGGACCACATCAGAATAATTGGCAGGGAATTATCTTCTGCCGCATCGTAGAAAAAACATTTTAATCCTGTTCGGGTGCGAGAAAGTACTCTCACGCTCTTCATCCTGGTCACATCCTTACCCATGCCTTTGCCGCCGGTCATTTTATCACTTCAAGATCGCTGACGAATCCTTTGCTCCGTCGTTCGGCGACATATTTTTTCATGTCTTCGGCGATGGCGAAGAGATCGTAGAAAGTGAAGCTGTTTACAGGCTCTTTGAGGACCGAGCAGCTTTTCCCCCCTCCGTGTTGTCTGGAAAACTTCGTCCCTGGTTCGCTAAGTTCAACAAATATATTGCCGACAGTCATATTATGTAAATACTGTGTTGTTAGAGGGCTTCAGGAGAGGTGGTTCGTCTGAAAGGCTCATCGGCTGCCCGGTCATGAGACCTGTTAACCTCCCTGCAATTCAACACAGACCAGGTGCAACCGCTATGTTGCCCCCTGTCCATGGCTGGCTGGGTGTAGGGGGGGCTGGCGATCAGCGGGAGAGAGGAAATGGAGACCAACGAGGGTCAACGGCTGAGAGAGGCTATGCTGTCTCCTGCTTTTTATGAGCAGGAGGTTGATACGGTCGAACACAAACAGACCCATATCTCCGATGTCTATCTTGTTGGTGAACTGGTCTACAAGGTGAAAAAATCGGTGGATACCGGATTTCTCGATTTTACGACGCTGGAAAAAAGGCTGCTGTTTTGCCGGCGGGAGGTTGAGCTCAACAGGCGTTTGAGCAGGAACATCTATCTTGGCCTGGTCGACATACGACGGCAGGAGAGCGGTTTCCGGCTCGGCGGCAGCGGCGAGATTGTCGAATATGCGGTGCTGATGAAACGTCTCGATTACGGGGACACCCTTGAATCTAAGCTCAAACATGGTGTTGATGTCACAGCCTTTCTTTCCAAGGTCACCGATGTGCTGGTTGATTTTTACCGCCACTCAGCCACTGGCGAAAAGATCGACAAGTGTGGAACACGAGAGGCGATACTTACCAACTGCAGGGGTAATTTCAAGCAGATTGGTGATGAATTCGGGGAACTGATCGATACGGAAAAGCTCCAGCTCATTGCCTCCGCTACGGAGGCCTTTGCCAGACGTCACCAACGACTTTTTGAGCGAAGAGTGGAGCAGGGAAGGATTTGCGATACTCACGGTGATTTGAAAACCGAACATATATATAAACATCAGGGAGTACAAATTCTCGACTGCATCGAGTTTAACGATCATTTTCGCTACCAGGATCCGGCCGCCGATCTGGCCTTTCTCGCCATGGACATGGATTTTCTTGGCCACAGTTCCCAGGCTGTGCACTTTCTCAGCGAATACGTCCATCGTCAGGAGGATCACGAATTGATGCGCCTTATCGACTTTTACAAGTGCTATCGGGCCATGGTCCAGGTCAAGGTGCGTCTGCTCCAGTATACGACGGAGGCGGCAAAGGAGCGGCGTCAGGAAAGTCTCGAGAATATAGAGCGCTACCTCGATCTCGCCTACGGCTATGGGGTGAAGATGGTTCGGCCCGTACTCTGGGTGATCTGTGGTCTTACTGCTACCGGCAAAAGCACCATAGCCGAAAAGCTCTCGAGGCTGTTGTCTCTTCCCCGACTGAGCTCCGATGGTATTCGCGCAGCACTGTTTGAAGAAAACAAACACAGAGAGGATTTCGGCCAGGGCGTCTATTCGGCTACGGCCACTTCGCTTGTCTATGCCAAGATGCTGGTTTTGGCGGCCGAGGAGCTGGAGGCCGGACGTTCGGTACTACTCGACGCCACCTACCGACAAAGTTCCCGGCGCAGCGATGTTCTCGAGCTGGCCCGAAACAGACAGGTAAGTGTGATTTTCGTCGAGTGCCGCTGTGACGAGGAGGAGGTCGAGAGACGGCTACGCCAAAGAGAGGAGGAACCCGGTCTCTCGGATGCCAGAATTGAACACTGGCAGAAGATCAAGGAAACCGCCGATGATCTCGACGATATTTCCGCAGAAATGCATATCCCGCTGCAGACCCATCGTCCCTTAGGCCAATGTCTGGAGGAGATATTGATGAATATGGACAGGCTTCTGGCATTGCAGGTGGAGAAAAGTGTGGCGATGACATTTAAAAAGAGCCATTGCGGCAAAAAAGGAGTAAGGATTGAATAGTGTGGTCTTTGCCTGTAAATACAGGGGAAAGTTAAAGGGTAGTATCAGCGGTTAAAAATCAGTCTCCGGAAGGTGTCGATGTAACCCGGTCGGCCTGAGCAATACTCTCCGGAGGTGAAGCATGACCTGGAAGTGGGTGAAGAAGTTCGTTTTTGCCGTTGACGCTACAGGCGGGGCAAGTGGCAGGCAGAACGAGGAGAGCGGCGAGGCTGCAGCAGCACAGGGATCTTCTTCTCACCTGCCCGGCAAACCTTTGCTCAACTATTGTGAGCGCTGCGGTGCCTGCTGTGCTTTTTTCCCTGTTTCTTTTCCGGAAAGTGATCTTGAACGCTTATGTGACCGCCGGCAGCTGATAGATATGTCTGCACCCCTGGCAGGTGCGCGTAGAATTATGGCAGGGACTCAATTAGCACAGCCGCGTTGCGCTGCGCTCCAGGGCGAGGTGGGAGTGCGGGTGAACTGCACCATCTATGCAAACCGCCCCTCAACCTGCAGGAATTTCACGCGTTCCTGGGAGGATAATCAGGGCAACAGCCTCTGCGATCGGGCACGCGGCGTATTCGGTCTCGACCAGTTCTCCCAGTATTGAGAGCCTTTTTCGTCAAAACGATGATCGCTGCAGAAAGAGAACATGGCTACCATCTGCCTCAGGAAGACGGTACACAGAGGCAGCTTCTCCTTTGACGCTCAACAGCTCTTTCTGATTTTTCTGCAGTAAATGTACAAAGTTTCAGTGGTAACAGGAACAAGTGTATTGTTGTCTTCTGCCCGGAGCGATATGCTGGTACTGCTGGCTATGTCAGCATGAGGCAGGAGATCTGTTTGGTTCCCTCTACAATGAGTTCGTCGCCATGTCCTCCCCCCCGATACTTTTCGATCTCGATGGCACCCTGCTCGACACCCTTGACGATCTGGCTTTCGCCGGCAATCAGGCTCTTGAGCAGTGCGGCCACCCTGTTCACCCGGTGGAAAAATACAGATATTTCGTTGGCGACGGTCTCGCCACCCTTATTGACCGGATAACCCCCTCTTCGGCTGGGGAAGAGGAGAAGACGCAGTGTTTCGATCTGTTCAGGAGTATTTACAGCCAGTGCTGGCATGATCGGACCCGACCCTATGACGGTATTACCGCAATGCTCGCTACAGTGAAACAGGCCGGGCGGCGCTTGTGCATCCTCTCCAATAAGCCCCATGACTTCACACTGTTATGCGTCAGCCATTTCTTCGACGACGATGTTTTCGAGCTGGTTCTGGGGCAGAGAGAGGGGGTTGCCAAAAAGCCGCATCCGGCCGGTGCCCTGGAGATTGCCCAGAGGATGGGCGTTGCTCCAGGAAGCTGTCTCTATGTCGGTGATACCCGGGTTGATATGGAAACCGGCAAATCGGCCGGCATGTTCACCATAGGGGTGCTCTGGGGCTTTCGGGATAGTGCCGAACTGCAGGAAAACGGGGCGGATGTACTGGTGCAAACCCCGGATGAACTCGCCAGGATCGTCCTCAGCATGTGAAATGTCAAAAGGAGATGTCTCGCCTTGAGAACTCAGGCAACGAGGGCGGCCAGCCGATACAGCAGCTGGAGAGAGGCGCCGGCGTAGATGCCGGCGACGAGATCATCGCTCATGATGCCGAGACCTCCGTGGAGATGTTGGCCGATCCAGGTGATCGGCCATGGTTTCAGGCGGTGCAAGAGGTGGAATGCGACCAGGCAGAGTGCCCAGGCCAGGGGATGATGAGGTACCATGCTCAGGCTCACCAGCAGGCCGCCTATTTCGTCGATGGCGATGGGCTGGGCGTTGGCCCTGTCAAAAAGTTTTTCGGCAGTTCCGGCGACAAGAAAGCCCAGAACATAGAAAGACAGCAGCATTGCCACGTATGCCGGCAGCGGCAGGTTTCTCAGCGGCAGCCACAGCAGCAAGGCGATAGCAGAAACCGCAATCCCTCTGGTGCCGGCAGACAAATTTCCCGCATGGAGTCCGGTGGCGACAGCTATGATGACATGGTTCACAGCTGCTGGGCGGCTGATCTGACAGTGTCGTAGATGAGCTGGAGGGCAACCTTATGTTCTCTTGCCAGCCGGCGGCACTCCTCATATTCGGGATAGATCCTCGCCCCGACTGGAGTCTCGACACGCTTGGCGGAGAGTGTCCCCCAGGGCGTTTTTATTTCAACCACTTGTCGGGGCAGGGTCTGGCGCAATTCACGACGGTAGCGCACGCCTATCGAGGTCGTCTCCACAAAGACCGTGCGGCGCATCTCCTCAGCCAGGTACAAAGGGGCTATGATCTGCAGGTCGTATCCCGGTCGGCCTTTTTTCATCTGCATGGGCGTCAGGCTGACGTCAAGCGCTCCGCCGGCAAAAAGTACGTCGCAGAGGTGACCAAAACCCTCGCCGTTCCAGTCGTCGAGGTGGCTTTCGATGACGGCCACTTCCTGGTGTTCGGCGGTATCTCTTGCTGTGCCGGTGATCAGTCTGAAGAGGTTGGGCTGGTCGCCCTCGAGGCTGTGACTACCGGCGCCGTAACCCACGGCAGCGGTAGTCATCGGCGGCATGGGACCGAAACTTTGGGCCAGAACCTTGAGCAGGGCGGCGCCGGTGGGGGTGACCAGTTCACGGTGCTGTTCAACGCCATAGCAGGGTACGCCTTTGAGGATTTCGCAGACCGCCGGTGCCGGCAGCGGCAGCGTGCCGTGGGAGCAGCTAACAAAGCCGCGCGGTGAAGGCAGCGGTGCCGCATACAGCCTGGTGATGCCCTGATGATGAAGACCGGCGACGGTGCCGACCACATCGATGATGGTGTCCACCGCCCCTACCTCATGGAAATGGACCCGGTCGATATCGATGCCGTGGACCTTGGCCTCTGCACGGGCAATCTCAGAAAAGACAGCCAATGCCTGAGAGCGGATGTGCGGGTGCAGCGATGAGCGTTCGAGGATCTCCCTGATAGTGGAGAGGTGGCGGAATTGCTGATTGGAAGGACTGCTGATGTCGACCTTGAGACCGCCGATGCCGCAGGAACTGGTTTCGGTGATCGTCATGTGCCATTCGCCGATCTCAAGTTTTTCGAGCTCGGAGCGCAGCAGCTGCTCGGACAGACCGCAGTGCAGCAGGGCGCCTAGAAACATGTCGCCGCTGACACCTGAAAAACAGTCGGCAAAGGCGATGTTCACGGAAGAGCCCATAGCGCTCAGTTGTCGCCGAAGAGGCTGCCAGTCGCCAGGGAGTGGCCGCATAAAAAGGCCTCGGCGCTCATACGCTTTTTCCCCTCCGGCTGCATCTCCTTGATGCGCAGGGCAGCGCTGCCGCAGGCGACGATGATTCCCTGTCGGTCTGCGCGTATAACGGTGCCTGGTATGGCCTCACTGGCTTTATTGAGGATTTGAGGAGAAAAGAGTTTTACTCTTTTCCCACCGAGAAAGGTATAGGCGGAAGGCCAGGGATCGAGTCCGCGTATCAGACAGTGGATTTTCTCTGCGGATTTGCTCCAGTCGATCCGTCCCATTTCCTTGTCCAGCGGCGGAGCTTTGGTTGCCTGCCGGTGATCCTGGGGGGTCGGCGTCAGCTCTTTTCTTTCGAGCTTCTCAAGGGCGTCAAGAAGGGCGGTGGCGCCGAGACGGGCGAGGGTGGTGAAAAGCGAGCCGGCGGTATCCCCCTCCTCCACGTCGATGGCTGCTGCCAGGAGAATATCGCCGGTGTCCATACCCGTGTCCATCTGCATGATGGTGACACCGGTGCGGCGGTCGCCTTCGATGACTGACCACTGGATGGGTGCTGCGCCCCGGTGCCTGGGAAGCAGGGAACCGTGGACGTTTATGCAGCCCAGGGGGGGCAGGTCGAGGATGGAGCCGGGCAGAATCCTGCCGTAGGCGGCGACGACAATGAGATCCGGTCGGAAGGCGGCCAGGCTCTCTGTACACTCAGCGGTCTTGATTGTGGTTGGCTGCAGTACCTCAATGCCGGCCTTCTCGGCCACGGTTTTCACCGGCGGCGCTGCGAGCTTTTTTCCTCTGCCCTTTTTTGTATCGGGCTGGGTGACCACCGCCACCACCTGATGGCGGCTGGCGATAAGCGCCTGCAGGGATGGTACGGCAAAGTCGGGCGTGCCCATGAAGATCAGACGGTATCCGTCTCCGCTCATGCAACCACCTTTTTCGAGGCCAGGGCTTTTTTCATCTTCTTTTTATAGAGGTTTCTTTTCAGCGGCGTCAGGTGATCTATAAAGAGAATACCCTTGAGATGGTCAATCTCATGCTGGAGCACCACGGCAAAGCGGTCTTCGGCACTGAGCTCGTGCAGAGTTCCCTCCTCGTCCTGATAGCTGAGTTGGATCCGCTTGAACCGTGTGACGTTGGAGGTCAGTTCGGGTACGCTCAGACAGCCCTCTTCGTCGATCTGGCTGCCCTCTGAGATGGTTATCTCGGGGTTGATAAAGGCCTTGTACTGACGTTCGTCCTGACCTCCGGTATTGACGACAATGACCTGGACCGACTCGCCAACCTGCGGGGCTGCAAGACCAATCCCCGGTGCGTCGTACATGGTGTCTGCCATGTCGGCGATCAGTTCTTTGAGTTCGTCGCTGAATTCGTCTATCTTTGCCGCTTTCCTGCGGAGAACAGGGTCCGGATACTGGTAAATAGTTCGTATACTCATAACGTTACTGTGATGGTCTCAAATGTTGGTGACAATTATACTGGCAGCTCAATCTACCATAGTGTATACAATTGTGCTATCTTCATTGAAGTGCAAGCAAAACATGACACTGGCGGCTCCTGGAGAGGAGAAAAGTGGGAATCCTGTGAGCAGCTGTGGTGAAACGGAGGGAGTGGCGCAATGGAAATTGTTTTATTGGTGGGCAGTTATTTGCTCGGGGCCGTTCCTTTCGGTCTGGTCGTCGGCAAAGTCGCCGGCGTTGACGTCAGGCAGCATGGCAGCAAAAATATCGGCGCCACCAATGTCAGCAGGACGCTGGGCAAAAAGTACGGTGTCGTCACGTTGATCCTCGACGTTCTCAAGGGGTATACCCCGATGTTCGCAGCTTCTTTGCTGCTGGCAAAGACTCCGGAAGCACTGTTGATTGTCTGCGGTTGCGGTATTGCCGCTGTCGTGGGCCATATGTTTCCCGTCTACCTCGGTTTTCGTGGCGGCAAGGGCGTGGCCACCGGTCTGGGCGTCTTCCTCTATCTCTCGCCTCTGGCAATAGCATTCAGTCTCGGTGTTTTTTTGGCGGCGGTAATCATCTCCGGTTTTGTTTCCGTAGGCTCCCTGCTGGCCTCGGCTCTTTTTCCACTCTGGCTGTTTCTTTTGGGCGGCAGCCCTACGGTAATCGCCGCCGCCGCTGTCATCGCCGCTCTCATCTGGATAAAACATCATGAGAATATCCGCAGGTTGCTGCAAGGCGAAGAGAAGACCTGGAAGAAGAAGTGACTCATCTGATTTTGGCCCATTGACTCTCCAGTGTTATATTTTTCCGGCGCAATTGTACTCATCCACAGCAAGCCCTTTTTATAACGGCGAGGATGGACTCGGCTGGCAGGCCTGGAGTGTGAAAAATTAGCTGGTGGGTGTGCCCGGTGCAAATGAATGCAGGGTTGTTGTCATGCAAGCAGGCGCCAGAGACTCTTGAGGTAACGATGAAGATTGAAATGACGATACCGCGGCATTGAGTGGCCGCTAGCGAATACTCGGCCTGGAGAGGGCTAATGAATGGCGGGAGGTCCTGAGATCCCTGGAGCTCACGCCTGTCAAGGAACAGAAATGAAAACCGAGGTGAAGCAAAAAAGTCTGGGCCAGTCGATTGTCCGCCTGATTCTCTGCGGTCTGATCATAGCCGGCGGTATGGCCGGCTTTATTGGTCTCAAGAAGATGAAAAAAGCGCCGCTGCAGACGCCGTCGGTGGAAAAACCAATCAGGGTAAAGGCGATGCGAATGATAGCCCGGGATGCGCCGGTCGTTATCGAGAGCAGCGGTGAACTCAGGCCGCAGCGGATGGTGGATATCGCCGCCGAGGTAGCCGGCAGAGTCGTTGTTCGTCACGCCGATCTTACCGTTGGCAGGATAATCGAAGAGGGTGAGATCCTTTTTGCAATAGACGATCGCGATTTTCGGGTCGACTACGAGATGAGTTTGGCCAGGTTGGAAGCGCTTGAGAGGGAAACTGAGCTTGCCCGGCGGGAGTTCAACCGGCTGAAAAAATTACTCCGTGAAGAAAACGTCGGCACCGAAGCAGCTGTAGAGACCGCTGAAAAAGCGACAGTGCTGGCAGCGGAGCGCCTGGCCCAGGTCCGGCAGGCGGCGCGGCGGGCTGAGAATAATCTCGATCGCAGCGTCGTTCGCGCACCTTTTGATGGCAGAGTGGTACATGAGCAGATCGAAATCGGCGAATATGTCACACCCGGCAAGGTGCTGCTCGGTCTGGCCGATGATTCGGTTCTTGAACTGGTGGCAGTTGTTGACAGTGAGGATGCCCGCAGATGGCTGGCCTTCGCTCCGCAGGGAACAGACGGAGATCGGCAACGGCAGTGGTTTGCACCGCTGCAGAGGCTGCCGGCCACTGTCCGCTGGAGCGAGGACGGCAGTGTCGCTGCCAAAGGGATCGTCGAACGCGTCCAGCGATATGATACCACTACCCGCAGCCTCGAAGTGCTCATTCGGCTTGCCGGTGAAACAGACAACACAAAAGAGCCAGGTTTTCCTCTGGTGGCCGGCATGTACTGTCAGGTGGAGATTCCGGCGGCAACCATGACCGGGGTTTTCGTCCTGCCGCGATGGGCGGTGAGCTTCAATGACACAGTCTACGTGGTCGAAGACCAGCGATTGACGATCACGCCGGTGGTGGTTGCCGATGTCCAGGGTGACAGGGCCTTCATTGCCGAAGGCCTCAATGAAGGCGACCTGGTCATAACCACTAGGCTGGTCGATCCACTTGAACAGAGCCTGGTCGAGGTGGTCGAGGTGGTCGATGTCGATGGCGGAGAGGGGCGATGAAACGCGTCTTGACGGCCTTTGCCAATAACAGGGTCTTCGCCAACATTTCCCTGCTCCTGATTTTCCTGGCCGGCGGTCTTTCCCTGAGCCAGATGGTGCGGGAGAGTTTTCCCGAATTTTCCCTGGACATGATATCCATAACCGTGCCCTACCCCGGCGCCGACCCGGAGGAAGTGGAGGAGGGAATTTCGCTGAAGATCGAGGAGGCCATAGAAACGGTCGACGGTATCAAGCAGTACACCACCAAGGCCACGGAAGGGGCGGCATCGGTCACCATTGAGGTCAAGGAGGGGCGCGAGATCGAAGAGGTTCTCGAGGAGGTCAAGTCCCGGATAAACGGCATCTCCACCTTTCCGGTTGACGCCGAGGAGCCGGTCATCCGCGAGATTGTCCGTCGCGAATCGGTGGTGCTGCTTGCCCTGGCCGGGGAGGTTGGTGAAAAGCAGCTGAAGCAGTGGGGCACAAGGATCGAGGAGGAGATTAAGCTTTTGCCGCAGGTCTCGCAGGTGGAAACCTTCGGCACCAGGGACTATGAGATTGCCATTGAGATTTCCGAGGAGCAGCTGAAGAAATATAAGCTGAGCTTTTCCCAGGTTGCCGATATCGTCCGTAAATCGAGCCTCAACCTGGCCGCCGGCACCCTGCGGACCAGTGGTGAGGACATCCGCATCCGTACGGTGGGCAGGAAATACACCGACGCCGATCTGGCCAAGGTGGTGATTATCGCAGGGGCCGACGGAGGTATCGTCACCCTGGATCGCATAGCGAAAATCGATGACGGCTTTACCGAGGATCCGGTGACCGCCAAGATAAATGGCAAACCGGCTGTTTTTGTGATGGTCTTCAAGACCGGTGAGGAGGACTCCATCCAGATCTCCGACGCCGTTCAGAGCTATGTCAAGAGCAAGCAGAATCAACTGCCGCCGACGGTGACCATGGAGGTTTTCTATGATAATACCGAGATACTCCGTTCCCGCATCAACCTGCTGACCAAAAACGGCTTCATCGGTCTCTGTCTGGTGTTTCTGGTACTGTGGCTCTTTCTCGATATCCGTCTGTCGTTCTGGGCCGGAATGGGTATTCCCATCTCGATAATGGGGGCGATGTTCATTCTCTATGCCCTGGGCGCTACCATCAATATGATTTCTCTCTTCGGCCTGATCATGGTCCTGGGGATAGTCGTCGATGATGCCATCGTTGTCGGCGAGGCTATCTATGTCCAGCGAATGACCGGCAAAGGACCCCTCGCCGCCGCCGTTGCAGGTGTCTCGGAGGTGGCCATGCCGGTACTGGCGGCGGTGACCACAACCATCGTCGCTTTTCTGCCGCTGGCCTATGTCGGCGGGGTTATGGGAAAGTTCATCTCCATTCTGCCGACGGTGGTGATTTCCTGCCTGGTCATCTCATTGATCGAATGTCTGCTGCTGCTGCCGGCTCATCTCAATAATCTGCCAGCTCCCCGGGCGCGCAAAGACGGCCGCGGCCTTTTGCAGTTGGTTGAAAGGTTCCGTTCGCGGTTTGGAAGAGGACTTGAAGCTTTCGTCGACACACTCTACCGTCCCTTCCTTTCCCATGTACTCAACTGGCGCTATGTCTCTTTATCGGTGGCCGTCGCTGTTTTGCTGCTCAGTGTCGGTCTGGTGGCCGGAGGACTGATCAAATTTCAGGTGGTGCCGAAGCTTGACGGCTTTGTCGTCACCTCGACGGTGGAGTTTCCCGAAGGCACACCTGCGACGGTTACCACCGAGGCCCTGGAAGAAATAGATGCGGCACTGGTGCGTCTTGCCGCAAAAACCCAGACGCTTTCCGGTGAAGATCTGCTGGAGCAGCGTCTTCTGCTGTTGGGTCAGAGTCTGGGGCGTTCCATGGGGACGAGCGGCCCCAACATGGGCTCTGTCCAGGCTATTTTGCTGGAAACGGAGCTCAGGGGCATGCATTCCAACGAAATTCTTATCGAATGGGAAAAGGAAGTGGGCATCATTCCCGGGGTTAAGTCCCTGACCTTCGAAGGTATGCAGGCCGGTCCGGGAGGAGCGGAGATAGAGGTCTGGCTACAGAGCAGGGATATGGACGATCTGGTGCAGGCCTCGGAGAAACTCATGGCGAAACTGCAGGGCTTTGCCGGCGTCTATCAGATCCGCTCCGATTTCGACCAGGGAAAGAACGAGCTGCAACTGCGGCTCAAACCTCTGGCGCGCACACTGGGCATCACCGTCGACGATCTCGCCCGGCAGGTAAACGCCGGCTTCTACGGCCGGGAACCGTATCGGCTGCAGCGCGGCAGCGAAGACATCCGTGTCAAGGTTCGCTACTCCAGGCAGGAGCGCAGCAGCATCACCGATTTCAGAAAGATGAAGATCCGCACCGCCGGAGGGGACCTTGTGCCCCTGCTGTCGGTGGCTCAGGTGTCGCTCGCCCCCGGCTATTCGACCATCACCCGCACCGACGGGCTGCGGCGAATCGCCGTGACCGCCGAAGTCAATAATGACCAGGCCAATGCCAATGAAATATTTACCGAGCTGGCGAAGACAGCTTTCCCGGCCCTCAAAGCCGAATACAGAGGGCTCCATATCGCCATGCAGGGCTCCAAAAAAAGCTCCAGGGAGTCTCTGGGCTCCTTGAAAATCGGCTTTCCCATCGCCATCGTCGGCATATTCGTCATCGTTGCGACGATTTTCCGCTCCTATCTGCAGCCCTTCGTCATTCTTTTTACCATACCCTTCGGTATCATCGGCGCGGTCTGCGGCCACCTGCTTCTGGGCTACGACATCTCCATGATGTCGCTCTTCGGCATAGTCGCTCTCTCAGGAGTGGTGATCAACTCGGCCATTGTTTTGATTGAGAAAATCAACGTCAATCTCAGCAGCGGCATGGGCTTTTATGATGCCGTGGTCGAAGGCGGGGTCAGACGTTTTCGCGCCATCTTTCTTACCTCTGTAAGTACCGTCGGCGGCCTGGCACCGCTGATTCTCGAAAAGGATCTGCAGGCCAAATTCCTGATACCCATGGCGCTCTCCATTGCCGCCGGCGTAATATTTGCAACGGTGTTGACGCTGGTGCTTATTCCCAGTCTGCTGGTCATCGTCAACGATATGCGCCGAAGTGTCTACCGGTTGCGCCATGGTTTCTGGCCGGTGCCGGAAACGGTCGAGCCTCGTGCCGGCGATGATCTTTTCCAGGATGACGTGGACAGAAGCTAGGATCTTGATTGTATTGTCGAAATACGTGACGGAGACCCGCCAGAAGCAATTACGCTGAAGAGGGGAAGAACTCACCGTCTTTTTTTCTCGAAGATCGGACCAATATGAGTACAATGGCAGTAAAGGAGAAAAAGACGAGGTCCATACGACTACAGCAGCATCAGGGAGGAGACAGATGAGAGCCATTGTGGTGGAAGGCTATGGAGAACCAGAGGTAATGCGGCTGGTGGAGTGCGAGATTCCCGAACCGGAGACTGATGAGGTGCTGGTTCAGGTGGAGGCCATAGGCGTAAATCCGGTGGATACCTACGTTCGCGCCGGTGCCTATCCAGTCCTGCCACCCCCCCCCTATACTCCGGGAAAAGATGTGTCGGGACGGGTGGTGGAAGTTGGCGACGGTGTCAAGAAATGGAAAAAGGGCGACAGAGTCTACAGCGCCGGCACTCGCAGCGGTGCATATGCCGAGTACGCAGTCTGCCATCATTCTCAGATATTCTCCCTGCCGGAGAATCTGGACTTCTTCCAGGGGGCGGCTGTTGGTATACCGGGGGCTGCGGCGTGGAGGGCTCTTTTGAAACGGGCCAGAGCCAGGAAGGGCGAGAGGCTGCTCATCCACGGCGCCAGCGGGAGCGTCGGTATGATCGCCATCCAGCTGGCCGTGGCCAGAGGACTTACGGTGTACGGCACCGCCGGCAGCGACAAGGGGATGGATAACATCAAAAAAGCCGGCGTCCTTAAGGCCTATAACCACAGCAGTGTCAGCTATATCGAAGACATCCAATCGGATTGCGGCGACAGGGGGGTTGACATTATTCTGGAGATGCTGGCCAATGTCAACCTTGCTCATGACCTTCAACTGCTGGGTGTAGGCGGCCGTGTGGTTATTATCGGCAGCCGCGGCACCATCAACATTGATCCACGGGCAACCATGGCCAAAGAAACGGAAATTCTCGGCATGTCCTTGTTCAACGGCTCGGAGGTCGAGATGAAGGAGGCCCAGGTCGGGCTCTACCAGTTGATGAGCGAGGGGCGTCTGGTACCCGAGATATCGGTGAAGATGGAACTTGATCAGGCTCCCCAAGCGCACCGGATGATTCTCGAGAACGGCAATTGCGGCAAAATTCTGTTGGTGCCGTAACACTTTCCTCTCAAGTCAATAACAGAAGGAGAAGCTGAGATGCGAATTTTGACAGTCTGGGCCGGTGGCGGCCTGAAGGTGTTTTTTCTGCTGGTGGTGGTGCTGCTTGTTGGTGGATGCTCCGATGCCTACTACGGAGCCATGGAAAAAGTCGGTGTCCACAAGCGCGACATCATGGTCGACCGGGTCGAGGAGGCCAGGGATTCCCAGGAAGACGCCCAGGAACAGTTCACGTCTGCTCTGGAGCAGTTCAAGTCGGTGGTTAGTCTGAAAGAAACAGATATCAAAAAGGCCTATGACCGGCTTAACGCCGAATATGAAAACAGCGTTGCCGCTGCCGATGAGGTCACCACCAGGATAGATAAAGTGGAGGACGTGGCCGAGGCCCTTTTCGAAGAATGGCAGGAAGAACTGGAGCTGTATCAGAACCGTGAGTATAAGCTCAGCAGTCGGCAAAAGCTCAACAAGACCCGTGATCGCTATCAGCAGATGCTCAAAAAAATGCATCGGGCTGAGAAAAGTATGGAGCCGGTGTTGAAGATTTTCAGGGACAATGTCCTTTTCCTCAAACACAATCTCAATGCCCAGGCCATTGGTTCGCTGCAGGGGGAGTTCGCCTCCCTCCAAAGTGAAATCGACGTACTCCTCGACAGAATGAATGCCGCCATAGCCTCCTCCGATGAATTCATCAAGGAGATTAAGAGCTGAAAGCTCAACAAACGGCGACCTCCAGCAGAGGTGCGTGGTGCAGAGGAATTGTGTGCTCCGGGGGAAAACTATTCATGGCGTGCTATTTTTCTTGAAAAGTGATCGTGAGTTTGAAAGTATGGTTGTAGCCTTGAATCGAAGATAGAGTGTTCTCTGCAGAGAGAGAAAGCCGCCGGAGAAAAGCGGGGCACGTCCTGTAAATATCCGTGGCTGACCAGCCGTGGAGACTATCGTTCTGGAGTAGGTCTGATCACTAGATCGCAGAGGAGAGGGTATGAAGGAGCTGAGCGAACTCGACTTGCCCGGTGACAGAAGCTATACCGAAGAGCATGAGTGGGCCCTTGAACAGGGCGGAAAAGTCAAAGTGGGTATTAGTGATTATGCTCAGGATCAGCTGGGTGATATTGTCTTTGTAGAGATGCCTGAAGTTGGAGAGGAGTTTGAAGCAGGTGATGAGTTTGCCAGTCTCGAGTCCGTCAAGGCCGTCTCCGAGCTGTATCTGCCGGTGAGTGGCATCATAACGGCCGTAAACGATGCCCTCGAGGAGGAGCCGGAACTGCTCAACCAGGAGCCCTACGAAAACTGGATCGTCGAGGTAAAACCCTCGGACCCGGCTGAGATTGAGGATCTGTTGAGCAGCAGCACCTATCTGGACATGTTGCGGGAGTAAGGCCTGGGAACCACGCTGAGGGCAGAGGCCGGGACAACGGCGCTATTGCATGTCATTGGAATAATGCTTGGTCAGACAATCCGGACAGATGCTGTGGCTGAACTTGGCCATGGTGTGCGTTTCGATGTACTTTTCCAGCTTATACCAGGCCTCATCATCACTGCGGATGCCGTGGCAGTGCATGCAGATGGGCAGGATACCCTGAAGCGTGTCGACATGGTCAAGAGCCAGGCGTAGTTCCTCGACGGTGGAAGCGAGCGACTCCTGGATGGTCACCATCCTCTCGGCAACGCGAACCCGGGCTCGCAGTTCGTTCTCATCGAAGGGTTTGGTTATATAATCGTCGGCACCGGCATCAAGTCCGTGGACTATGTCGCTGGTCGTGTTTCTGCCGGTGAGCATGATGATGTAGATGGGATTTCGGCGATCCAGCGTCCTGGTTTTCTCGCATACCTCAAGACCGTCCATTTCCGGCATTTCCCAGTCGAGAATGGCTATCTGCGGTTGTCTGTCGCCCTGCTGCAGTATGGTCCAGGCCTCATGGCCGTTTTCTGCCGTCTCAACCTTGTATTTCCATTTTTCCAGAATAACCTGCAGCATCAACCGTGTGGTGTAGTCATCTTCGGCTATGAGGATTTTCATGGGTCTGTATCTCCCTGATGAAATGCATGGACCAAAAAAAAAGGAATGCAACCGCTTCCTTTACAGCGACGGTATTTATCGCTGATCGCAGTGTAAACTTTTCCCGCTGAAGTGGCGATAAAAAAAATAGCATAACCAGAGGCAAGAAAACTTCTATACTTACCATAATGTCGTCTCAGAAGAAAGGGACGGGCGGACAATTGCTTCCAAAACAGTCGTTTTTTCTGGCCGCCGGTAATCTGCCGGACAGTCTGGTTCAACATCTTTTTTTTTCCGCGTGCATAGCCCGGGATATTGATTATGATTGCTAGGTGGCAGCGGTCCCGTGCAGTGCGCCGGCAGTTCAGCAAAAGCTGCTGCGCCGCGGGGTTTGCGGGTTTCTCTGCTTTGGACTGCCGGCATTGGTTAAAAACAAAAAGAGGCGTAAAACACCATCGACCACCACACTACCAGCAAGAGGGTATTACTGCTATGATGACGAGTATGTTTGAGGGCGCGGCCAACTACGTGCTTGACGAAGAACTGGCAAAGATTGTCAATATTTCTATGGCTCTGGAGATGCCACTGCTGCTCAAGGGCGAGCCCGGAACCGGCAAGACCATGCTGGCTCACGCCGTTGCTGCAAGTCTCAACATGGAATTGATCGTGCTCAACGTCAAGTCCAATATGAAACTTATCGAGGCGCTTTACCAGTATGATACCCTTACCCGTCTCAACGACAGCCGGTTTGGCGATTCGCGTCGAGATGTCAGCGATATCAAAGAATATATCCGTATGGGCAAGATTGGCCAGGCCTTTGCCGCAGAGCGACGCTGTGTCCTGCTGATCGATGAGATCGACAAGGCGGAAACGGAGTTCCAGGATGACATGCTCGATGTACTCGATCAGATGGAGTTCGACATTCTCGAAACCGATGAGGTGATGAGGGCACGGCAACGACCGGTGATCATCATTACCTCCAACGCCAAGAAGGACCTCTCCGATCCCTTTCTCGGTCGCTGCAATTTCCATCATATCGCCTTTCCGGAGCCGGAGATGATGCGCAGAATCGTTCAGGCTCATTTTCCCGACATAGCCGAAAAGCTTGCGCGAAATTCCATCGAGGCCTTCTACAACCTCCGCGACATCGACGGTATTGAGAAAAAACCGGCAACCAGGGAGTTGCTCAACTGGATCAGGGCACTGCTGGCTGACCCCGACTTTACAGGCGGCAAGACCTTAAGCAAGGAGATCCCCTATCTCGGCATATTATTTAAGAAAAGCGGCGATTATCAACGTGCCGGCCAGTCGCTGATGAAAAGAGGCATGTTCAGGTAGCGCATGTTTTTAGAGTTTTTCTATACCCTCAAAGAGGTCGGCATACCGGTCAGTCCCACATCCTTTCTTATACTGCAAAAGGCGCTGGACCAGGGACTCATCTCGTCAATCGAAGATTTTTATGTGACGGCACGGGCCCTGCTCGTCAAGAGCGAGAAATATTTCGATTTATACGACCAGGTCTTTGCCTCCATTTTCGAAGGTGCACAATTGCCACGCACCGGTGAGGAAGAAATCGATGCCGCTGCCATGGCTATGTTGGACGAATGGCTTAAAAACCCCAAACAGCTGGCCCAGAGCATGGGTGAGGATGAAGAAAAGCTGAAGCGGCTTTCTCCCGAGGAACTGCTCGAGTATTTCAAAAAGCGCCTTGAGGATCAGCAGGGAAGACATGACGGCGGTTCCAAGTGGATCGGCACCGGCGGCACCTCGCCGGTGGGACATTCTGGATACCATCCCGGTGGTATGCGGGTCGGCGGCGTCTCCGGCGGCAAAACTGCCCTGAAGGTGGCGGCCGAGAGGCGCTATAAAAACTACTCCGTCAACGCCCCACTGACACAGGCCACCATGGGCGAGGCCCTTAAAAGGCTGCGCAATCTGGTGCCTCGAGGTGCCAAAGACAAGATAGATGTTGAGGCCAGCATTTACCAGACAATGAAAAACGGCGGCGAGATCGAACTGGTTTTTGCCCGCAGCATCGTCGACAGGCTGAAGGTGATTCTCATCATCGACAACGGCGGCTGGTCGATGGAACCCCATGTCGATCTGGTGCAGACCCTGTTTTCCTTTACCGTTTCCCAGTTCAAGGATCTCAGAACCTATTTCTTTCACAACACTATCTATGATCTTGTCTGGGAGGATCCCGCCCGTCATCGAAAGCCGGTGTCCGTCGACAGCCTGGTGGCCAAGGATCCCGAAAGCAGGCTGATTATCGTCGGCGACGCCAGCATGGCACCCTACGAACTGATGACCGCCGACGGCTCCATTTATNCTTTTGAACGCAGCGGCCGACCAAGCGTCGAGCGTCTGCGTCTGCTCGCGGAGACCTTTTCCCACAGCGTTTGGCTCAATCCGGTACCGCAGAGGAACTGGGACTATACCCATACCATCACCGTTATCCGCTCCATTTTTCCGATGTTCGAGCTGTCTTTGGAAGGACTGGAGAGGGCGGTGAGCCATCTAATGCAGAAATAGAACGCGGAGCAATGGCGCAATCACTATGACGATCACCACTGAAGAGCTGCGAAACCGTGTAGCGGCGGTTGTTACGGAGATGACCACTCTTCGCCGGAAAATCCATTCTTATCCGGAGCCGGCCTATGAGGAATACCGGACGGCGGCAGAGATCGTCGGTTACCTCCAGGCAATAGAGGATATGGAGATCACTACCGGCTATGGGAAAACCGGCGTTGTCGCCCTGCTGGGTAAGGACCGCCCTGGCCCGTGTCTTGCTCTGCGGGCCGACATGGACTGCCTGCGCATGCAGGAGAACAACCTTTTCGCCCATGCTTCGCGAAGAAAAGGACTGATGCACGGCTGCGGACACGACGGTCATGTCGCCGCGCTAGTGGGGGCCGCTCTCGTTCTCGGCAGCATGGCCGACGGGCTTACCGGACCGGTCAAATATATCTTCCAGCCCGGAGAGGAAAACGCTGCCGGAGCCAAAGAGGTCATTGCTGACGGCGCGCTGGAAAATCCGGTACCGAAGGCGATCTTCGCTCTTCACGGCACCCCTTCTCTGCCCCTTGGCAGCGTCGGACTGCGGTGCGGGGCGATGATGGCGACATCGCGGTATTTCACTATAACCGTAACCGGCAAGGGAGCACATGCGGCCATGCCGCATAAAGGCATCGACTGTGTACTCGTCGCCAGTCACATCGTCTGTGCCGTCCACTCTATAATTTCCCGCAACATCAATCCTCTGGAGGCTGCGCTCATCTCCATTCCCAGCTTCAACGCCTCGAAGGCCCCCAATGTTCTGCCGGCCGAGGTAACCCTACAGGGCACGCTTCGGGCCCTGTCCGACGAAACCAGGGAGTTTCTTGAGACTCGGTTGCGCGATGTCGCCACGCATACCGCCAGCTCCTTCGGCGCTGAGGCTAACGTTGAGTTCGAGGGCGGATATCCCCTGCTGGTCAATGATGGCGGCTGCCACGAATACCTGCTGGATGCGGCGGTGGCGGTGGTCGGTCAAAGCAATGTCCGCAGCGATTATCCGCCTTCTCTGGGTGCCGAGGATTTTGCCTTTTATCTGGAGCGAGTACCAGGTGCATTCTGCTGGCTCGGTCTCGGCGTCGATGAAACCCTGGATGCTCCTCTGCACAATCCCTGCTTCGATTTCAATGATGATGCCCTCGGCCGGGCCATTGAACTCTACTGCCACCTTGCCCTGGGCTCCCGCTTGCTGTAGCCCACCATATCTGTATTTTCGTCACTCTGCTATGACGGAGGCTGGCAAAAAGCCTGACCCCACCACACCGCTGTTTTCATCGGTAGCCCAGAAAAATGTCTGATATCAACGGCACTGTATTGACTCTGCGGGCGTTACGTATATACTGGATTGATACGTATTGCTACAGCGTGGAGGTATTCCTATGGCAAGAAAGGTAACGGTCAGTATTCCGGATATGCTCTATGAAAAAATGGAGAGATGGCGCCGGTCGTTCAACCTGTCCAAGATGTTCCAGGAGGCGGTGGCCGAGGCGATTCAGAAGAAAGAGGATTTCCAGAAGAGAATACAGGAAGACCTCGACTTGAGCGAGGTCATCGAGCGGCTGCGTCAGGAGAAGGCCCAGTCGGAGGGCGACTTTCAGGAAAGCGGCAAGCATGACGGCGTTCTCTGGGCCAAAAGTGCCGGCTATGACGATATCATGTATGCCCTGACCTGGGATGATGTCGACGGGGCGACCTCGGATGCCGTTCTCGGACACTATTTCCGTGAGAAGATCGACAAAAGCAAGCTGATGAAGGAGGAGGACGGCACGATCAATCAATATGCCCGTATATATATAAACGGCTGGAAAAAGGGGCTGGAAGAATTCTGGGAAGCGGTAAAGGACAAACTGTAAGTAATGGTCTCAGGAGTAGAGCAGATGCGCCCGGATGGGTGCGCGTTGTCTGTTGATTCTCCAAAAAACTGACGAAAAGAAGGGTTGTTCGATGTCTGAGAAAAGTGCGATTTTGGCAATAGATGTTGGTTCGGTGGCCGTCAGCGTGGTGAAACTGGATGCTGAGCGAAAACTGACGGCAGGCGTATACCGGTTTCATCACGGGGACGTGGAAAAAACCCTCGTCAACATCGTTGCCGCTGTCGGTGGCGGAGATGTCGGCCGGGTGGTGGCGACGGCTTCGACGCCCTCCTTGGTATCCGCCCAGAGAAGGTACGACAACCAGATAGCCTTTATTGAGGCCGCCCGCCGCTATCATCCGCAACTGCTGGGGCTGCTGGTGGTTGGAGGCGAGAAGTTTTTCTATTCAACCTTTGCCCCAGACGGCAGATATACAGGATCAACCTCCAATACATCCTGTGCCGCCGGCACCGGTAGTTTTCTCGACCAGCAGGCCGGCAGGCTGAAAATGAAAGACAGCGCCGAACTGAGTTCCATTGCCTGCGGAAATACAGGGCGGTGTCCGAAAATAGCCTCGCGCTGCGCTGTTTTCGCCAAGACCGATCTTATTCACGCCCAGCAGGAGGGGTATCAATACGAAGAAATCAGCGATGGGCTCTGCCATGGGCTGGCACAAAACATCGTCGATACCCTGTTCACCGGCGAGACGCATCCGCAGGAGATTCTCTTTTGTGGGGGTGTTTCCAAGAATAGAGCCGTGGCTGGTCATATCGAAAAAGCCCTGGGCATATCGTTGCGGGTACCCAAGCAGGGGCATCTCTATGGCGCGCTTGGAGCAGCGCTGTGCGCGGCGGTGGATATCGATGCCCTGGAGGAACGGGCTCTTAACGATGCCGCAGATGTCATCGCTGCCTCGCAGGTACAGAGACGCTATGCCTATCCATCGCTGGAACTGTCACTGTCCTCCTACCCCGAGTTTGCCAGTCGTAAGCGGTATGAATGGGGGGAGAAGAGCGGCAACCCGGTGGAGGTCGATATATATGAACCTCTGCAGGGAGAGCTCATGGTGCTGGTCGGTGTCGACATTGGTTCGACCAGCACCAAGGCGGTGCTGGTCGATGGCGATCACAGGGTCCTGGCCGGACTCTACACCCGCACCGCCGGCAGGCCGCTGCAGGCGGTACAGAATCTGTTTGCCGCCATAGAAGACATCGCCACATCCCATGGTGTGTCCTTCAGGGTGCGCCGATGCGCCACCACCGGTTCGGGCAGAAAGTTCATCGGCAAAATCATCGGTGCCGATGTCATCCTCGACGAAATAACCGCCCATGGCCGAGCGGCCACCAGTCTCGACGCCGAGGTCGATACCATCATTGAAATCGGCGGTCAGGATGCCAAATTCACCACGCTCAGAAATGGCAGGGTCACATCCTCGACCATGAATAATGTCTGTGCCGCCGGAACAGGCTCATTCATTGAAGAGCAGGCGGCCAGGCTCGGTTGCAGCGTCGAGGATTACAGCGTCCGGGCCGAGGGTGTCTGCGCACCGATGGCCAGCGACAGATGTACTGTTTTCATGGAAAGAGACATCAACCATCACCTCAGTGAAGGGTTTAGTGTCAACGAAGTGCTGGCCGCAGCCCTGCATTCGGTGCGGGAAAATTACCTCATGAAGGTCGCCACGGAGAACAAAATCGGGCAGGTCATTTTTTTTCAGGGTGCCACCGCCAAGAACCGAGCGCTGGTCGCTGCCTTCGAGCAGCGACTGCAAAAACCGATAATGGTATCGAAATTCTGTCATTTGACCGGCGCGCTCGGAGCGGCACTTGTCGCCGGCGAGGAAGGGCAGAGCACCGCCTTCAAGGGATTTGAGCTCTATAAGAAACATATCCAGGTTCGCTCGGAGGTCTGCGAGCTCTGCACCAATCACTGTAAGATTTCTCTGGCCGAGACACCTTCTGGAACAGTGGCCTATGGTTTTCTCTGTGGTCGCGAATACGAGGATACCTCCTATGTCACAAAAAAAGGGGGGGCCTTCGACCTGCTGGTCGAACGGCGGCGGCTGGAAAAAAGACCTGTGGCCACCGCTTACCGCAACGACACGGTAATCGGTGTGCCGGCGGCGGTACATATGGTCGCAGATCTCACTTTCTGGCAAAATTTTTTTGGTGCTCTGGGCATCAAGACGGTGTCCAGCCCCATGAAAAAAGGCCAGGTTTCCTCGGGCAAGAACAAAAGCCTCTCCGAGTTCTGTGCACCGATCACTTCCATGCACGGCCATGTCGACTACCTGCTGGAGAAAGCCGATTATGTTTTTCTGCCCTACTATCTGGAAAATAAGAACAGAGAGGCGCGCAGGCAGTTCTGCTATTACACCCAGTTCCTGCCGGGTCTTATAGATACCTCCTTCAAGGAGTCGAAAAACAGAATTCTTTCACCCGTCGTTCGCTATCTCTACACCTCCTTTCATACCAAAATCGAACTCTACCGGATGCTGCAGAAGAGTGTGGCCGATGCCCCGGGATTTTTGGAGATTTCCAGTGCCTATGATCGGGCTCTGGAGACCAAAAAGCACTATGAATCCGATTTGCAAAGGTTTTATGCCAGAAAAAAGGCCGCTGCCAAGGATGTCGAAGTGGTGCTGGTTGGTCGCCCCTACTCCATTCTCTCGCCGGCGATGAATTGTGGTATACCCTCACTGCTGGCTGATCAGGGTATCAATACCTACTTTCAGGACATGCTCACCGTCGAGGAAGAAGACATCTCTGCGATCAAACCGCTGCTCAAACAGATCCACTGGCAGCATTCGGCGGAGATTCTCGAGGCGGCTCAGGTCGTTGCCCAAAGCGAGAATCTTTACCCGGTCTATGTAACTTCATTCAAATGCTCGCCCGATTCCTTTACCCTCGAGTATTTCAAGACGATCATGGAGGCCAGCGGCAAGCCGTATCTCATTCTCGAGCTCGATGAACATGATTCCAGCGTCGGTTATGAAACCCGCATCGAAGCGGCCATACGCTCTTTCCGCAATCATCGTCAACAGGAGCTTCAAGAAAAGGGCGCCGGCAGGCACCTGGCCGCCTATCCCTTGATCAATCCACGTCTCAGCCAGAGCCTCGAGGACAAGACCATAGTGCTGCCCAACTGGGACAGGATCACCTGTACCTTTCTCGCCGCCACCCTGGAGCGCGAGGGAAGGCAGGTCCACCTCATCGAGGAAACAGAGGATTCCATACGCCGCAGCCTCAAATACAACAATGGTCAGTGCATTCCCCTCAATGCCATCGCCCAGGGGTTCATCGATACCGTCAAGACCAAGGGGCTTGATCCGAAAAAGACCGTGCTGTGGCTCAATGAATCCACCATTGCCTGCAACATCAGGCTTTATCCGCACCATATACAGACCATACTGAGTGCGGAAAACATGGCCGAGGCCGGAGTCTATGCAGGCGATCTGAGTCTTGCCGACATTTCCCTGCGTGCCGCCATCAACGGCTATTTCTCCCATATGTTCGGCGGACTGCTGCGGCGGGTCGCCTGCTCTATACGTCCCTATGAGGTGGAAAAAGGCATGACCGACAGAATATTGAACCGCGGTATTGCTGTGCTGGCCGAGGCTTTTCGCGGTTTACGCCAGAAAGAAACCGCCCTTGATGAGGTGATCAGCTCCTTTGAACGGATTGCAACCAAGCCGGAGAATCGCCCGAAGGTTGCTCTTTTCGGAGACCTGTATGTACGCGATAACAGGACGATGAACCAGGATCTTGTCAGATTCATCGAGCAGCACGGCGGCGAGGTTATCACCACACCCTACAGCGAATATGCCAAGATGATTGCCACCAGCTATTTCCGTAAGTGGTTCAATGAGGGAAAATACTTCGCTGTGTTTTCCAACAGGGCCATACTTGCCACCATGCTCCGGCTGGAGAAGCGCTACAGCACCCTCTTTGACAGAATTCTTGGCGAGTCGCTGAAAAGCTATGAGGAGTCGCCGCAGCAGATTCTCAGAGACTACGGAGTTACCGTCGAGAATACCGGGGAGTCCATGGACAACATTCTCAAGATCCACTATCTTACAAAGCATTACCCCGATATATCGCTGTTTGTGCAGACAAGTCCGGCTCTGTGCTGTCCCTCGCTGGTAACGGAGGCGATGAAGCATACGATTACCGAAATAAGTGGCGTTCCGGTGGTATCCGTGGTCTATGACGGCACCGGCGGCCAGAAGAATTCCGTCATCGTTCCCTATCTCAAATACGGCCGGGGCAGCGAGGGGCAAGAAAGGCGAGTGGTGGGCCAGCAATAGGCGGAAAATAGGGAATGAATCACTGGTTCTCTATGAGCTGACCGCAGCAGAATATCTCAACGTCTTCTCGAGGCGATATAGCGATGATAGGCCATGGTTGCGCCTTTTTCTGCGAGGCTGCGTATGCCGGCCAGGGGATTTTTTATACGCATGGTTCGGCGGTTGCGAATGATCCTCCCCTGCGTCCGTGTTATGCCGGTACTGTTTTGAGTATCGATCAACCTCTGCAGGATGGCAAAGATGTTTTCTTCCTCAAGGACGCGCCGACGGGCCTCCGTGATGAAGGGCAGCCGGTCCTCATATTCGTTGTTGGCCAGGTGATGGCGGATTATCTCCAGCGATCTGGCGTAGTCGCCAATGTCAATGGGGATAAAACTCTCCCTGGGGAAGTAATCCTGGGCATTGGGGGCGCCGTGATAGAAGGGCAGGGCATATCCCAGAAAAGCGTCGGGAAGTTTTTCGGTGAGATGATGGCGGCAGACATGATTTTCTATGGCTATATGAAATCTGTAGGGATCGATGGCTTCGGCCTTGTCGTCCATTGGTAAAACGCCATGGCCGTAGACGTCGAGTTCATCGAGGTCGCTTTGCAAAGCCGCGGTAAAATCGACCCGGGCGGAGTGGAGTGTGGCTTCACCTCTTCTCTGCGAGCACACCGTCGAGATGGAACGAGTCTTGGCAGGCGGCGAAGCGGAGGCCAGCTGATCCCAGGTAAGAAACATGCCGTTACTACCGAAGGGCAGTCCATAGTACCAGATGAGGCCGGGATGTCTGAAAACGACATTGGGATGACGCATGGCCCATGGCTCCTGGAAGGTGAGAACGCACCCGAACTGGCGAATATAGTCGGTGCCGAAAACGGTAATGGATGAAGGCTCGCCCGTTATGAGAATGCTCTGCTCCTTTGGACACTGCAGCCTCTCCTCGGTGAACCGCGATCCAGAATCGGGCAGGTCCTGGTAGACCACCAGCCAGTCGTAGTCTCTGCAGTCGACGTCGAAGGTGAACAGACAATCTCGCCACTGGGGAAAACAGCCGGGAAACTGGCGCAGCAGGCCGGCGGCGGAGTTCCCCCGCTCAAGTCCCCGATGCATGAATTTTACCGTCAGTCGGGCGGTCTCTCTGGGCCACAGCGGTGAGTGCGACTGTTTTTCGCCGATCTGGTTCTCGGCGTTGTCAAAGGAGAAGAACTGGGCCATCGGCAGTTTCTCCGCTCACTGAATCCGGCGCAGCCGTTCGAGCAGACCCTCTGGATCACTGAGCAGGGCGCCACTGGGATTGTCCTGTTGCCGGCCGTCTGCCTCTCCGTCGGGGGCTGTTTCCGGCAGCAAATCGCTTTGTTGGGTCCATGTGTGGAAAATATCTCGTAATTTCATGGTATTGGCAACTGCAAGACCGTCGGCGTTGAGGGTGACAACCAGATCGCGGACGGCTGCTGCGAAATTGTCGTCAAAACTCCGGGGTACCCTGAAGTAGACCTCCAGCTCCAGTGCCTGGCTGTCAATAATGAACCGCTTCAGAGCCTGAGTTTCGAGCCGGTTCATGCCGTCGAGCCAGAGAGCGTCGGCATAGGAGGCGACAACACGTAGGCCGAGCCTGGTGAAGAGCCATTGGTCGTTGTAGGACGACCATTGCTGCCGGCTTTGGCGCATGGTCTCGTTTCCTTCGCTGTGATCTATCGCCTGGATAAGACGGATGGTCACCGGCAGCCCCGGGAGGATCTTTTTGCGGATCCGCTGTAGTTCATCGGGGTCGAAGCACATGCAGGAGAGGATGTCATCGGCGGAGCCTGCATGGGCGATGAGGGCATTGAGCACAACCTGGCTTATGTCTTTTGCTTCATTGGCATGGAACCACGGATATTTGATTACCGGCAGAAATCTTGTTGAGGCGCTAAACTCCAGGGCGATCATGCCGGTGGTGACAAATACCTCCTCCAGTGAGGCAATATGTCCACCCTGAAAGTCAAACTGGCCTGCGTCTTCGAGGTAGGAGAGCCGGCGGAGTTCCTGCAGGCTGAAATCGATGACGTAGTAATTGCCATCGGCTCTGTGGCGGCCGGGAAAAATATCGACGACATTGGTGTGGGTCTGCAGCAACAGATCAGGGTATACCACCGGTATATTATCCCGGCTGAGAACCAGCGGCAATCCGATGAAATCAGGCTGCCGCATGGCGGCAACCATCAGCGCCGGCAGAGTGTAGCCACTGCCGAACTCACTGTGGTATATGATCTTTTTTCCGAAAGCGGCCCATGTCTGCTGCGCAAGGCAGAGAACCACGAGTATTGTCAGGAGCATTACGCATCGTTTTGTCATCTTCTTCCTCCGAGTCCATGACGGATCTTTCAATCGGGCAGCAGCTCGCTGAAATCGGCGACGGAGGGGTATTCGTCGGAGTAGCGCAGCGGAATTCGCGAACTAGGGCGGGCTATGTGAACGAGGTGGCCGATACCGTAGTCGCGGGCCGCCGCCAGAACCTTTACGGTATCATCAGCGAACAGGGTTCGCTTTTTGTCAAAGTCAAGCAGGCTTTCCAGTCCCCGCCAGAACGGCGGTTGTTCCTTGGCCGCTCCCACATCCGCCGAACAGATGATCTTGTCGAAGTAGTGCTCGATGCCGGTCGTATTCAGTTTGATTTCCAGCGCTTTAGGATGGGCGTTGGTGACGAGGTGGAGGGCCTTGCCCTGCGCTCTGATCCACTGTAGAAAATCAACAACGTAGGTGTGGACACCGATGAGGTGGGTGATTTCGGACTTGAGTCGGGCGATATCGAGGCCGAGGTGTTCGCTCCAGTAATCGAGGTCCGTCCACTGGAGGGTGGATTCGACGCTTTTGTAGCGAGCGAGAAGCTGGGCTTCGGCTTCTTTGTTGCTGAGAAGGTGTTTTCTGGCATAGCTTTGGGGAAGGTATTTTTCCCAAAAATAGTCGTCGTAATACTTGTCGAGCAGAGTGCCGTCCATGTCGAGCATGACCGTGTCGATATCATGCCAGGGTAGACCGGTAACAGGAGTGGGAGTTGGTTTATTCATGGGTAAGCGTGTTGAGTTCAGCGAGCAGTTTCTGACATATTGCCACAACATCGTTGTTGTCATGGTGTTCTGTTGAAATCACCAGCCGGCCGTCAGGCAGTAGCCGTGAGGGGTTCTTTCTCTCCTTAGCCGCCCGTTTCTGGATATATTCCAGCAGCGGACCGGGGAGCAGTGGGGTGTCTTCGACAAAGGTGAAGACCAGTGTGTCCTTGCCTTTTTCCAGCTTACTGATCCGAAGAGAACAGAGTGATTTTTTCAAGGCGACAATGGCGAAGAGATTCTGGGTCTCCCAGGGCAGCCGGCCATACCTGTCGCCTAGCTCATCTTTGAGATCTTCAAAGATCGCTTCGTCGGCGGAGCTCAGAGAGGATATCCGCCGGTAGGCGATATAGCGCTGCGAGATGTCGGCGATATAGCTTTCCGGTATATAGGCGGAAATCTGCAAATTGATTTCCGGGTCGAGATCGTCATCGTCGGCGAGACCGGCATCGATGTCTCTTCTGGCCTTGAGGTCGGCGACCGTTTTCTGCAGCAGCTCAAGATAGAGATCGTAGCCGATGGCGGCTATATGGCCGCTTTGCGACACACCGAGGATATTGCCGCCACCGCGGATCTGCAGATCGCTCATGGCCAGCTTGAAGCCGCCGCCGAGCTCGTTGTAGTCCATGAGCGCCCGCAGCCGCTCTTTGGAGTCGCGCTTGAGGGCGTCAACGGAAGGGACCAGCAGATACGCATAGGACTGCAGCGAAGAACGGCCGACTCTGCCGCGCAGTTGATAGATCTCGGCCAGGCCGAGCATTTCGGCGCGATTGATGATGATGGTGTTGGCAGAGGGAATGTCGAGGCCGGATTCGATAATGGTTGTGGCGACCAGCACGTCGATTTCCTTATTGACGAACTGGACCATGATTGATTCGAGCTCCTTGCCCCCCATCTGGCCGTGGGCTACGGCGATGCGAGCCGCAGGAGCCAGTTTCTGGATTTTCGAGGCCATTTTCTGGATCGATTTAACCCGGTTATGGACAAAGAAAACCTGGCCGCGGCGCCGCATCTCCTTGGCTATGGCCTCTTTAATCACGAGATCGTCGAATCTGGCGATGAATGTCTTGATGGGTTGCCTGTGTTCAGGCGGACTGGAGATGACCGATAGATCGCGTATGCCCAGAAGCGACATCTGCAGCGTCCTCGGTATGGGAGTCGCCGTCAGGGTGAGGATGTCGACCTCGGACTTGATTTTTTTGATCTTTTCCTTGTGGGTGACGCCGAAACGGTGCTCTTCATCGACGATGAGTAGACCGAGGTTCTTATACCGCACGTCTTTTGAAAGAAGGCGGTGAGTGCCGATGATGATATCGATCTTGCCATCAGCCAGTTCTTTGACGATGCGACGCTGTTCGGCCGGCGTGCGGAAGCGGTTTATGCATTCGACGGTGACGGGGAACCCCTGCAACCGTTCGCGAAAGGTGTTCATATGCTGTTCGGAGAGCACCGTTGTCGGCACAAGGACCGCTGCCTGAAAGCCGTCTTCGACCACCTTGAAGGCGCCGCGGATGGCCACTTCCGTCTTGCCGTAGCCGACATCGCCGCAAATCAGACGGTCCATGGACTGGGCCGAGGTGAGATCGCCTATGACCTCGGTGATCGCCCTGTCCTGTCCTGGCGTTTCATCGTATACGAAGGATTCCTCGAGTTCATGGTAGAGTTCGCCCGGCGCCGTAAAACTCCTGCCGGTTTTCAATTCGCGGCTGGCATAGATATCCAGCAGCTCCTGGGCGACTTTCCACACCTCCTCTTTGATTTTCGATTTGGTAGTCTTCCAGGTCTGGGCACCGAGTTTGTCGATGCGTGGCGTTTTCTCGGAGAGTCCCTCGTACCTGCTGACCAGGTTCATGCGGTCGACGGGTAGATAGAGCTTGTCGCCGTCGCGGTACTCGAGGAGCATGAAATCGTTTTTGGTATCCTGGTAGTCGAGGGTTACCAGCCCCCGATAGACGCCAAGACCATGATCCCGATGAACGATTATATCGCCGCCGTTAAGCTCGGCAAACTGGAGCACCTCGCTCGGCTGCGGCCGCTTCTTCGGTTTGGTGCCCAGACGCATTTCGCCGAAAAGCTCGCTTTCGGAAAGCAGGTGAATCCTCATCTCCGGAAGGCTGAAACCCTGCTGCAGGGGATGGTCACAAACGTATACCCGCTGGTGGTCGCGAACTTCTTCGAGCTGCAGGGGGGCGCTGATTCTTTCCAGTTCGTGGCCGCGCTTGAGCAGCAGTTCCGCCAGATTTTTGGTGTGTCTGCTCGAACGGCAGCAAATAACCACGCTTTCCTGCGTGTTCTGCCAGTCGAGGAGTTGGTCGGCGAGAGGGGCGATGACCCCGCGCTTTTTGCGCTGCAACTGGATGTCTTGTTTGAGCAGGAGATGGTTGCTGGTCTTCTCTGTCAGCAAAAGAGCGGAATCTTCTGCAAAATCGGTAAGGGAAATTTTTGTGAAATTGCTGAGCTTTTCCTCGATATCGTCATATCCCAAAAAAAGAGACGACGGCGCAAGCACCGGTTGCTGGTCTTCTCTGGCCTGCCGGTAATTGGCGAGAATGCGTTCATGCACCAGTTCGGCACTCTGACGGCAGCCTACCGGGTCGATCATGATGATGTTGGCCTCTTCTCCCAGATAGTCGAAGAAGGTATCGGTTGCGTGTTTTTGATCATGGTAGAACAGGGGCAAAAAGAATTCGACGCCGGCAAAGCGGCCGATATTCTTCAATCGCTCCAAGAGAACCCCCCGCTGTTCCGGGTCCCAACCGTCCTTTTTCGCCTCTTTTTCGAAGATCGCCGCGGTTTGTGGTGAGCAGCGGTTGGTGGAGTCGGCAAAAACGATATCGTTGACCGGCAGGATCACCGCCTCGGGCACTTCTTCCTGGGAACGTTGGCTGTAGAGATCGAAAGAACGGAGCGATTCGATGGTGTCGCCGAAGAAGTCGAGACGCAACGGGCCGTTGTGAAAGGAGCCGTCTTCCTGGAGGAAAGCGGGAGGATATATGTCGATTATCCCGCCGCGAACCGAAAAATCGCCGACGCCTCGGACCAGGGCTACCTGTTCGTAGCCGGAACCGGTGAGCCTGGCGATAAGTTGCTGTTGATCGACATCTTCGCCGGCCATGATAAGCTCTGCTCTGTCGGCCAGGATTTTCCGCGGCAGCACCCTGCGCATCAGTGCCTCGATGGAGGCGACGACAATCACGGGCGTGCGGTTTTCCTGGAGAGCATAAAGGCTTGCCAGGCGGATGGCGGTGGTTCGCTGGTCGGGAGAGAGCGGAGTATAGGGCGGGATCTCATAGCCGGGATAGACCAGCACCTCGGCAGATGAAAACAGCCGTAGATCTTCTTCGGCCAGGGCAACGAGATGTTCATCGGCAACGATGCAGCAGCAGATGGCCTGTTTTGCCAGCTGAGCGGTGAACCAGGCATGGCTGCTTCCTCGAAGACCGGTGACGGTGAACCGCTTCTCTGTGGAGGAGCGTATGGTGGCGAGTGAGTCTGATACCATGAAAAAGAAAAAGGGTCCGGCCGTTGTGGCGGCCGGATTGTCAACTGTTAATGAGGGGTGGATCAGAAAACGCCGCCGATGGAAAAATCCCAGACCGAGGTGTCTTCATCTTCGAGAGGATCAAGGTTGTACCCCCATTCCAGGCGAAGAGGTCCTATCGGCGAGAACCAGCGGATGCCCACACCCACCGCTTTTTTAAAGTCATCGACATTCCAGTCTTCATCGTCGTTGAGGACGTTACCCATATCGAAGAAAACGACGCCGTTGATGCCCTGCTCCGTCAGCAACGGAAAGATATACTCGAAGTTGGTAAACCACATCTTATCGCCGCCGATCCGCTCGCCGGTGATGGGGTCGCGTGGGCTGACCTTGCCAAAATCGAAGCCTCGGATCGATCGGAGACCGCCGAGGAAGAAGCGTTCGTACACAGGCAGCCCGTTGTCTTCATTTTCGAAGGCCTGGCCGGCGGCACCGTGGAAATGGAACACCGTTTCCCAGAAAAGAGGGAAGTACCAGGTTGTGTGTCCTTCCAGTTTGGTATACTCTGAGTCGCCGCTCAATGGACCGCCGGCGTATTCAAGGCTGAGGCTATGTCGCGAGCCCTTGGTGGCGCCGAATCTGCGGTTTCTGGTGTCACGCTGTAAACTGAACCTCACTGCGCTGGTGATCTCGATATCCACGGAATTTCTGATGACGAAGGAGGCGTCTTCGGCCACATTGGAGAGCAGAGTGTCGGTAAAGCTGTAGCTGCCGTAGCCCCGCCATTTCTCCCACACAGGGTAGCCGAAGCTAAGGGTGCCGCCCTGGGATTCCTTGGTGTAATCGTCATATTCGCGTTCGATGTCGAAGATGTCGACACCCCAGGAAAGCTGGGAGTCATTGAGGCGGGGATTCTTGTACTGGAGATTGTATCTGGTACTCTCGCCGCCTATGTCTGCGGAGAAGGCCAGGGTGTCGCCTCTGCCGAGGAAGTTGTTTTCCGCCACCTCTCCCATGAGGATGAGTTTGTCGACTGAACTGTAGCCGGCACCGATGGTGAACCGGCCCGTGCTTTTCTCCTTGACCTCGACGGAGAGATCGACGGTGGAATTATCGAAGGATTTTTCCGGGGTAATACCTACTTCCTCAAAAAAATCAAGATATTGTAGGTTTTGAAGGCTGTCGCGCAGTGCCTTGGCATTGAAAATACCACCTTCCTTGACCTCAAGCTCCCTGCGGATGACGTTGTCACGCGTGCGGTCATTGCCGGTGACGGTGATTCTATTGATATAGACAAGCTCGCCCTTGTCGATGTTGATGGCGACATCGAGAATATCTTCGGCGGCGCCGGTGGAGATGCGCGGACGGATATTGGCGTTTGCATAGCCTTTTTCGGCAAAAAAGTCTGTGATTTTGAGAATGTCTTCACGCAGGATTTTCCTGCTGACAAACTCCTGGTCACGGATCTGCAGCATTTGCAGCAGTTCTTCTCTGGAGTCGAGCAGGTCTCCCTCCATGTTGACTTCGCCGACCTTGAAGCGAGTGCCTTCCTCGATGCTGAAGGTAATATAAAGCCATTCCTCCTCCTGGGTGACGACAGGATCGCTGATTTTTGTTTCCAGGTAGCCGTGATTGCCGTAGTAGTTGAGAATGCGGCCGGCATCCTGGTTGAGCTGGTCGTAGTCGAGCAGGCCGGAATCGGTTATCCAGGAAAACCAGCCCTTGGTGCTGGTTTCGATCTCGTCTTCGAGATCATCGTCGTCGAAGGCCGTATTCCCCTCAAAGCGGATGTCTTTGATGTAGATTTTTTCGCCTTCGTCGATGACGAACTCGACCTCGGCCGAATCCTCGGTGGGGAAGCTCACTTCAGGGATAACTGTGGTATTGTAGTAGCCTTTGGTTTTGTAGAGGAGCTGGATGGCTTCGGCTGTACGTTTGATCTGTGCCGGGTTGAGGATCGACTGCTCTCTGAGGGTAACCACTTCCTTGACAGTGCTTTCTTCGAGTTCGTCTATGCCACTGTAGTAGATGGATCGTATCACCGGTTTCTCGGTGATACGGAACGTGACGGCCTTGCCCTCCGGCTTCTGGACCACTTCTATCCTGATATCGTCGAAGTAGCCGAGCTTGAAGATTGATTTGAGATCTTCTCTCAACGCTTCGGGGTTGTAGGGGTCTCCAGGCTTGGTGTTGATTTTCTGCAGAATGGCGCCGGAATCGATTTTAATGTTGCCTTCCGGGGCGATGGTGGCGATGACGTCGGTACGGGAAGTGAATGCCCCTACCTTATTGATGAGATCCTGAAAGAGGGGTTCGAGAATTTCGACGGATTCTCCCTCCATGGAGAAAAATTTAGCATCGGCGGGTGAGAGCAGGTCCATGACCATGAAGTCGGCACTTATTACTCCTCCTATCTCCGTCATGCTGCCAAGGACAATATTGGCATACTCTTGAAAAAACTCCATGCCGGCCAGCTTTTGCGGGTTGGGCGGCCATTCTTCTGCGTAGTTGACAACATCGGTTGCCTTGTCCCGTGCCAGATAGCTGAAAGTGGTGCCGAAGAGTACCTGCTGCAGCATCCGGTCGGCCTTGGCCGTCAATTGCACATCGCCGGAGAGCGAAGTGATCTTCGGCGGTAGAAAGATGGTTTTCGGGCTCTTTGCCGCCTGCAGGGCAGAGGAAAAGACCAGCAGCAGAAAGAAGAAAAACACTGCTGGAAAAAAGACGGGGTGAGGTTTGGGAGTACCGGTGCGCAAAGATTTCCTGGAGTTATTCATTGAGTGAACCTTGTGTGCGGCTCAGAAAAACGGTGATCTCGCCGTCGCCTGAAAGAAGATTGCCGAGTTTCTTTTGTTAACTGACTGTTATAAATAAGAAAACATGTCTTGTGGCTGAGAGTAGGGCCCATTATGACATGTTTAACCCAAAATGAAAAGAAAGGAGATGGGAATTTTTATGCTCTCCTGCGGGTCCCGTCTGGTGATGGAATGTCGGATCGAAGGGATTCTGCGCAGATTACCCGGAGAGGGGCGAAGCCCTCGTCAAATTCATGTCGCGGCCACAGGTAATACCATGAAGGTAGCCTGGATAAAAGATGGATTGATTTTTCCAGAACGGGTATGGTACGGGAAAAATATAATGCGAGTAATTCTTGGAGAATCCCATGGTGCTTGCCGATATTGCCCAACGATGGGCCCGGGGTGCGGCGGAAGTGATGTTTCCACCCCAGTGCCACTGTTGCCGGAGGACCGGAACTGGTATCTCCGGCGGCCTGTGTAGACTATGTTTCCAGAAAGTGCCCTATATAGATGGTCCGCTGTGTTCTGTCTGCGGCAGGAATTTCGTCTCATCCCAGCCGACGACCCATCTCTGCGGAGAGTGTCTGCGACGGCCTCCACCCTATTCACGCGCCTCTGCCGTCACCTATTATGAGGAGCCCGTCCGTACCCTGCTGCACAGGCTGAAATACCGATACGATACGACCGCTGTCGGTCCATTGCTGAAAATCGCCCGGAGTTTCGATATTTCACCATTTGAATCATGTGATATAATTGTTCCCGTGCCGCTGTATCGGCACCGGTTGCAGGATCGGGGGATGAACCAGGCGCTGGTGCTCGCCCGTCTGCTCTTTGCGGATACCCGCAGCAGGATCATGCCAGGAATATTAGTCAAGAAACAGCAAACACCCTCACAGACCGCCTGCGATGCTGCGGGCAGGAGAAAGAATCTACGCGGAGCCTTTGCACTCATTGATCGTTTAAGTATAAGAGATAAAAAGATTTGTCTGGTAGATGATATCTACACGACCGGAACAACTGTGGCTGAATGCGCCCAGACGATGATGCAGGTAAACGCTGCGGAAATCGTTGTGCTGACCTTTGCCCGGGTGCGTGAGACACGCTAGGAAAAATGGCCCCAGACTCTCTGGGTGGCAAAAGAAATTCAAAAAAAATGAAAAATATACACTGACGTCAAAGTCCTTATTTCCAAAGAGATTAGAACCGAAAACGGTTAAAAATGACGAAATAGAGAGTTATATCTACCAATATCTCATAAATTTAAGTTAAATAATAAACTAAAATTGTGGAAAGTTTGTGGAAAACAACAGTAAGATTTTGAAAACATAGAGGTATTTATAACGGTTCAATTTTTCCCGTTTTTTAGTGGTTTCGCTACCCTTGCACCAGGGAAAATACATATCCTTGCCGAGTTGGCAAAGTGGTGCCTGCCGCCTGCGGTTTTCTGAAAAAATGGAGGAAACGGTCTTTGACGAAAGAATCAAAATGAAGTTTATCAACGTGCATGTATTGCTGGTCAGCCATTCAGGGGAGAGAGTGCATGGTATGGCTTCAGGCTCAGCGATTTTCCTAATTGAAAGCAACAATCAGGAAGTGGGGGGAATGCCCGCTCAAGGGACTGCAACTGTAGTATGTCCTGTGTGCGGGCAGAGGGGACAGTTTCCAATCATTTGACGGGGAATGCATATGGTCTGGCAAAAAGCGAAAAAGAGATTGCAGGAAGAGCTGAGTGAGAGCGTCTATAGTTTATGGATTGAGCCGCTTGAGTGCGCCTCGCTCCAGGAGAACGCCATCCACCTTGCCTGTCCGGATCGCTTTTTCAGCGCCTATATTTCCAGGAATTACCTGGAAATGATCCAGGCCAAGCTGGCGGAGGTCGATCCCCAGCGAAGGCAGGTGACCCTCTGTCTCGATCGTCAGGGCCCAAGTCGTCCGGTGGAAAAGAAATCAACCCAGCTGCGCCTGCCGCATGTTCCCAAGGGAACCTCCTCGGTCAGAGCCCTTCATCCCCGCTATACTTTTGATGAGTTCATGGTCGGAGAAAGCAATATACTCGCCCAGTCCGCCTGCCGCTCCCTCTCCATGGCCGACGATTCCATCGGCCCCTGTCTGTATATAAACAGTTCAACGGGACTGGGAAAGAGCCATCTGACCCATGCCGTCGCCCATCAGATACTGGCGGAATCGCCGATGACCAGACTGCATTATGTCACGGCCCAGCAATTCTCCTATGAGATGGTCAACTCTATCAAGGCCAATGCCATGGATGATTTCAAGGAGAAATATCACCAGCACTGCGATATTCTCCTGGTGGAGGACGTGCACTCGCTCACCGGCAAGAAGAAAACCCAGGAAGAACTCAATGAACTCCTTGATTCTCTGATAAAGTGCGGGAGGAGGGTGGTGTTCACCGCCAACAAACCTCCGCGGGATCTCGAAGGGATAGATCATGAGTTCCGTTCGCGCATGGCCGCCGGTCTGGTTACGGCTATTCAGCCGCCCGACATATCTACCCGCGCCCGCATTGTCGAAAAGAAGGCGTTCCAGCACAATCTGGAACTGGCGGAGGAGCACGTTGATTATCTCACCCAACACATAAAGGGAGATGTTCGCCAGATTGAGTCCGCCATCGTCGGCATCAGGGCCAAGGCACAGTTGCGGGAAGGGGTTGTCGACCTTGCCCTGGTCGAAGACATAGTCGCCTCCATTGTCGGTCTCAAAAATTGCCTGTCGCCGGCCATGATTCGCGAGTTCATCTGCAAACAGTATAACCTCAGCTGTGATGAGCTGCAGTCCCGATCACGCAAACGGACCTTGACCTTTCCCAGGCAGGTGGCCATGTACCTCTGCCGCAAGCATACCGACAATTCCCTTGCGGCAATAGGTAAGGAATTCAATAGAGACCACTCGACGGTGCTCCACTCCATAAAAGTGGTGACCGGTTTGTCCAACAGGAATATTTCCGTGGGCGAGCAGGTCAACCTGCTCAGCAGGAAGCTGAAAAATCTTTAGTCCCGATAATTCATAAAAATTTACCTAAAAGCTTTCAATGTACTGTAAATGAGTGTTGAGTGTCGCAGGCTTTTTTCGTGAAGAACAGGTTGTCCCCAATCGGATACCAAACCGGCAAACCGTTTTTTCCCCTTCGGGTCCGAAATATCGAGGTCAGCGGGCCTGTTTCAGAGAACTTTCAAGAGCGATTCAGCGGAATCGTGCCTGGCAGAGTATATCGTTTCGCAAGAGCGGGTATTTTCTGTAGAATCGATTCCTGCGAATGGCCCGCCAGTTGATGGTGCCATGCCTGCACATGCGGATCTCTTCGATGTCGAGTCCGGCGCCGACAACGCATTTGGCCAGCGTATAGGGCGAAAACCAAAAACGGTGGTCGCTGTTGATCACCTCTTGTCCCCGTTTCGCCAGCAGATAGTTGTCGCGGGAAAGGCCGTTGGGCACCGTCAGTATCAGTCTGTTGAAGTGCTGGCGGTATTTCTCTGCAATCCTGGCGAGAAATTCGCGGGGCGCTTCGATGTGCTCAAGGACCTCCGGGATAAAAAGAGCATCCCAGTCGTCGCTGCGGGCAACAGTCTCGAACTCTTCGCTGAAAACATCCATGCAGGCGCAATCGGTGTACCCAAGTTTGTCCCGCATATAGCCAATACCCTCTTCCTCTATGTCGATGCCGAAACAGCGGCGGGCGCTTTCGCAGAGCCGGGCGTGCAGCCATTTCCTGCGTTGCAACTTATGCCTGACTGTGTCGATGTTGTGGTCGACGCAGCCGAGGTGGATGATCTTTGTGTCGGCGGCAATCTCGCAGAGCACCTCAATCTGGGTACGAAAGCGGTAGTCCTGGTCGTCATAGATGAAGGAGATGGGAAGGGCATTGATATATTTCTCACCCCGGAGATAGGCCAGGGTGTCGTCGGGAAAGTACATGATGGCTCCAGCGCACGGCAGATAGTCCGGCTGATGGCCGCCTCGCCCTTTTTTTCACCGAGAAAAAAAGGGAGATGGTGGCCGTTGGGACATTGTTAAATTTGATTACCCCTTATTCTCAGCAACTCGGTATGAGACAGGGATACTCTTTTCCCGGTACGCCATGAACCTATCACTGGGGGCTCGTCTGCAGCCGTCCAGGCTGCAGTCGCCCGTGAAAAGACCACCCTCTGTTTTCCCATAATTGGCTAGGCTGAGTTTCAGAGGTAATCAGGTTGTTAAAAATAGATCCCCTTCACCTCGGCTCTTCGTCGCCCGCTCTCTTCACCATGGCGTATGGCCTCGGCGACGCGGACGCCGTGTTTCATCATGTCGTTGAGACCTATGCCTTCCCAGCCGAAACCACAGATGTGCAGGCCTGGGTATTTGGCCGGTAGCCCGTCGCGCCAGCTGAGCAGCTGCGGATAGTGCATTTCCAGTTGCGGAATGGCGCCCCAGGGACGCAGGACCCTGGTGTAGACGGGCTCACCCTGAATCGGCAACACATCTTTGACATCTTCGAGGGCATGCTCGATAAGGGCCTCATCGCTGAGCAGAAGGCGTTCGGGATGGCGTCTGCCGCCTACCAGGGTCTCGAAAAGAATATGGTTGGCAGGCGCCCTGCCGGGAAACATGTTCGAGGAAAACAGGGTGCCCAGAGAAAACCGCTGCTCCCTCTCGGGAATGAGATAGCCAAACCCCGGCGGCAGGCTGGAACCAGGGCCGAACCCGAAAACCACCGTTACTATCTCTGCTTCGGGGATAGCCGGCAGGGGTGGGCGGTCCAGGTCCTTGAGAAGGTGCAGCGCCGTGTTGGTGGGTACGGCCAGCACCAGGTTTTCGGCGCTGAAACTGCCACGTTCCGTTTCCACTTTCCAGATCCCGTCTCTACAGTCAATTGCGCTGACGCCGCAGTTAAGGAAAAGATTGCTGCCCTCCTGCAGGTAGCTGGTAAGCTTTTGCGGCAGTCTCTCCATCCCTTGAGGAAAGCTGGTCATCGAGGGCATGGTTAATTTTGTGGCTGCTCCTGCCGGTTTCTTCCTGCTCCTGGCCTTGGCCAGCAGACCGCGAATGACCGACCCATGCTGCAGTTCCAGCGTCCGCAGGCCAGGCATTACCGAGTCGATGGTGAGGCGGTCGGGGTCGCCGGCGTAGGTGCCGGTGAAGACGGCATCGGCGAAGGGCAGCAGGGCTTTGCCAAAACGGTGGTTTACCCAATTGGCCACCGTCGGCTGGCCGCCAAGCGGCTTTTTCCAGAGATCCGCCAGCACCCGGAGTTTGGCGCCGACGGGAATGAGCGGTGCCAGCAGTATCTTCAAAGGTGTCTGCGGAATCATCTTCAATTCGTCGTCTAAAAGCACGTAACGGACAAAATTGATGAGCGGAGATTTTATCGTCTCCGACTCCAGGCCGCACTCTTCGAGGAGAGTGCGGCTTTCGACACAGTTGTCGAGAAAACCGTGCGGGCCGTTTTCGGCAATGAAGCCCTGCTCCCGGTGGCTGCGAATGACTCCACCGGTGCTGTCGCCTTTTTCGAGGACTACAAAGCGATGACCGTAGCAGCTGGTGCGCAGTTTATGGGCCACGGTGAGACCGGAAAGGCCCGCTCCTATTATTACAGTGTTGGTGGGTGATGTCATTGTAGGCTATAGGTAGAGTCGTTGTCGTTTAGAGTGATGGTTGCCCAGCCGCCGCCTGCCAGCATGCCAGGGTTGAGCAGGATGGTGGTGCCCAGGCAGTCACAGCCAGCAGATTCATGAATGTGACCGCTGAGACAATAATCAGGTCGGCATTCTTCGATAAGGCGGCGAATGGCACGGGAACCAACATGCCTGCCGTCTCGGAGTCTGTCGACGCCGGTACCGATAGGAGGTGCGTGCGATACCATGATGGAATGGATTTTCTGAGTCGCCAATGACGGTGTCTGATCCATGAGTTTCTTCGCCTGCCTTCGCGCCTCGTCGGCGCAGTGCTTCAGTTGCTCCTCGCTGAGTTCCCAGGGCGTGTTAAAGGGTGTGGGGTTGGAGGCTCCGACCCCAAAGACGCACACCCTTCCGCCGACCATCTGCGCCTGGCCGTGCAGATTTATGCCTAAGTCATCAAGGTAATCGTTTACACTGCTGTTGTCCATGTTGCCGGCCAGGCAGAGTAATTTCCCGTTGTAGCCCAGAATGTCGGTGAGTACCCTTCTGGCCTCCACGCTGCTGCCGAAGTTGGTAAGGTCGCCGGTGACGATGACCAGGTCGGCCCGGCGCAACCCCTTGATCCGCGACAGCCTGTCCGTTGACATGTGTATATCGCCAAAAGCTATTATTTCCATTGCGTTAACTGTTTTTTATCTTTTACGAACCGGCAGCTGCAACTGTACTTGACACAGGGTGATATATGCTTACCATTTTCGCCGACTTGTTACAAATAAATCAACGGAAAGGCAATGAGAGCCATACACATGATCTTGAGTGATACAGTGAGGTGAACAGATGACAACAACAACACATGAATTTCAAGCAGAAACCAAAAAACTCCTCGATATTGTTATAAACTCGCTTTACACCGAGCGGGATGTTTTTATCCGCGAGCTTATCTCCAACAGCGCCGATGCTCTGGAGAAAATGCGCCATGAGACTCTCACGAGTGAAGAAGTATTCGATTCCCACGTTCCGCTGGAAATTTCTATAGATCTCGACGAGAAAGACCATACCTTCACCATCACCGATACCGGTATCGGCATGACCCGTGAAGAGCTCGAGTCCAATCTGGGCACCATTGCTCATTCCGGGTCGAATACCTATCTGGTGGAGCTTGCAGAAGCGGTAAAAAAAGACGTAAGCCTGATCGGCCAGTTCGGGGTGGGGTTTTATGCCGCCTTCATGGCCGGAACCATAGTGCGGGTGCAGAGCCGCTCCTGGGACGGCAGTCAGGGACATGAGTGGAAGTCGGACGGATCCGGTTCTTTTACCATCACCGAGATGGAGGGGCTGCACAGAGGCACCAGGGTCATCGTCGAGCTGAAGGAGGAGGCCCATCAGTATGCCCAGAAATGGAAAGTGGAATCGGTCATTAAGCAGTATTCGGCCTTTGTTTCTTTTCCCATCAAACTGGAAGGGGAGAAAGTCAACACTGTGCAGGCGCTGTGGACGCGCAACAAGTCTGAGATCAGCGAAGAGGAGTACACCGAATTCTACAAGTTCGTCGCCAACGCTTTCGACGAGCCCACCTATCGTCTTCACTTCAGCGCCGATGCCCCGCTGGCCATCAATGCCCTGCTCTTTGTCCCCAAGGAAAATTTCGAGGTGATGGGTTTTGGCCGTGTCGATCCCGGGGTCAACCTGTACTGCCAGCGTATTCTCATCGACCAGCATTCCGAAAACATCCTGCCGGAATGGCTTCGCTTCCTCAAGGGAGTGGTGGACAGCGAGGACCTGCCGCTCAACATTTCCCGGCAGTCCCTGCAGGACAATGCCCTGGTGGCCAAGCTGAGAAAGGTCATCACCAAGCGCTTCCTCAAGTACATGGACGAGCAGGCTACCAAGGAGCCGGAAAACTACCTGGAGTTCTGGAAAACTTTCGGGATTTACTTCAAAGAGGGGGCGACCAGCGATTACGAATTTCAAAAGGAACTGGCCAAACTGATACGTTTTGAGTCCTCAAAATCGGAAAAAGACAAACCCATCGGCCTGGCAGACTACCTTGGTCGCATGAATCCGGATCAGGAAGAGATTTATTATATAAACGGTCCGTCGCGCAACGCCATTGAGTCGGGACCCTATGTCGAGATGTTCCGGAAAAATGACATTGAAATCCTCTATACCTACGAACCCATAGACGACTTCGTCCTCAGCCATCTCGGTGAGTATGAAGGCAAGAAGCTGGTATCGGCCGATGGCGCCGATCTTTCCTTGCCAAAAGGGGCGGAGGAGCAAGAGCCCGCGAAGGATGAAAAGGCCCTTGATGAAAAACAGCAGGAGTCGCTGGTGGACTGGCTCAAAAAGGCCCTGGAGAACAAAGCTGCCGATGTGATCGTCTCCAAACGCCTGGTGGACGCTCCGGCGATGATCGTCAATCCCGACGGCCATATGAGTTCCTCCATGGAGCGGGTTATCGCCATGAGCAGGCAGGAGAAGGGCATGGCCGCCGAAGCAAGTAAAAAGAATCTCGAAATCAACATGGCCAACCCGTTGATCAAAAGCCTGGCCAATCTGATGCAGGAGGATGAGGATTTTGCCCGGGAAATGGCCATGCAGATCTATGACAACGCCATGATTCAGGCCGGTCTTCTGGTGAACCATCTGGAAATGGTGGAGAGGAATTACCGGATTCTCGGACGCGCCGCCCAGAGATAAGCCACCAGAAAGTTCTGGGGTAGGCTGCTAAAACACTCTAATATGACAATACAATGGGAGCATGAGCCTTTAAGCCTGCTCCCATTCTATCTTTTTATGAGTTGAAAAAAGGAGAACTTCAGTTTATAGACCTGAAGGACTGTGTAGAGTCTTACCGTTATCTGCCGTGGAGTGCACATATGCCCAGAGTTTTACGTTGGCCGACTTTTGTCCTGCTGCTGCTGTTGCTGTTGATGAGTGCCGGCTGCTATAATAAACCGGTGCGGCATCTTGCCTCTGATGCCAGCCTCATCGAGGTTGGCAGATCGACACGCAATGATGTCATCATCTATCTCGGCGAACCCGACGGCCGGCGGCAGCTTTCCGGCGGCGGTGAAGAGTGGGTCTATGTCGAGGAGCGCCCTTCCGATCTGCAGCGCCTGCCTGTTGCCGGCAGATTCTTCGAGAGTGAGGGGCGGGAAAAAGTATTTATAGAGTTGCAAAATGATATCGTCCAGTCCTGCGAATTCAGGGAGTTCGGAGAAGGGGAGTTCGACTGGGCCGATGATTACGATTGGCAAGAGAAAGAAGAGTGATCGATAATAGTTACGAGACCAGTCGCCAGCGCATGGTCGAAGAGCAGCTGGTTGCCCGCGGGATCCATGATAGATTGACCCTGGAGGCCATGCTGAAGGTTCCACGTCATCTTTTTATCGACGATGCTCTGCGGACCCGGGCCTACGGCGATTATCCTCTGCCGATAGCCGCTGGGCAGACCATTTCCCAGCCGTATATAGTGGCATTGATGACCCAGGCGTTGGGACTTACAGGGGATGAGCGGGTTCTGGAGATAGGCACCGGATCGGGATATCAGGCGGCGGTACTGTCGCGGATGTGCCAGCGGGTCTATACAGTCGAGCGTGTCAACCAGCTTTTGGCCTCTGCCCGCAAGGTCTTCGATAAGCTCTGTTACTACAACATCGTTGCCAAATTTGACGACGGCACCATGGGCTGGCGGCAGGAAGCACCATATGACGCCATCATCATTACCGCCGGTGGCCCGGAAATACCGCCGCCGCTGGTGGACCAGCTTGTCGACGGCGGCAGGTTGATCATCCCCGTCGGTGGCCAGGAGCTGCAGGAACTGCAGCTGATCACCAAAACCACAGAAGGCATTGTCATCGATAGACTGGAGAAAGTCCGCTTCGTCGATCTCATAGGAAAGCATGGCTGGGCCAACTGAGACTCCCGGCAGGGGCGGAATACTGCGGCGTCTCTACGACGTCTGCATGGACTGGCTCGAGAGGCCCTGGGGCATTTACGTACTCTTCGCCATCGCCTTTGTCGAGTCGTCCTTTTTTCCCATTCCCCCGGATGTCTTCCTGGTTGCCCTGGCTATTGCCCTGCCCAGAAAATCATTCAAGTACGCCGCTGTCTGCGCTGTGGGGTCTGTTCTCGGCGGCGCATTCGGTTACGGCCTGGGTCTCTGGGCCATGGAAAGTGTCGGCATGCCCATTGTCAGTCTCTATGGCCTGACTGACAAGTATGAGCAGGTCCAGCATCTCTATCAGAAATATGACGGTCTGGCCATCTTTGCTGCCGGCTTTACGCCTCTGCCCTACAAGCTGTTTACCATCACCGCCGGTGCCTTTCATATCAATTTTCTGACCTTCATGGCAGTATCGCTGCTGTCCAGGTCGGCGAGATTTTTTCTTGTAGCGGCCTTCATCTATTATTTCGGAGCGTCGGTAAAAAGCTATATCGACCGCTATTTCAATATCCTCTCCATCGTTTTCGTGATACTGCTGGTTGGCGGATTCGCGGCGATAAAGTATCTTTTCTAGCGCAGATACTGCGCCATTCGCCTGGCTTGGTGAACGGAGCCATTCCTTGCGCCGGCACCGCAGTGGTTTTCAACCCGACACAGGCGGAACTAGCCCGGCTCATCCTTGATATAGAAAAGTTCGGTGTCGCTTGAGAGCTGCTCCTCGAAAAAATACCCCTGGTAGTGGAAATCACCTAGATCGGAGCTGTCTTCGAGCCGGTTGCTGATGATATGATTGCAGAGCGCGCCGCGCGCTTTTTTGGCATGAATGGCGACGGTCCTCAGTGTATCGTTCTTTCGCTGTTGAAAAAAGACGTCGACGAGAGGTGCAGGGATGAGAGATCGGTCGATAACCTTGCAATATTCTGCGGACGCCAGATTGAGGAGTTCTGAGTGGTTTTCCTCGGCAAGTACTGTTGTGAGTGCCGCTGTGACATCGTCTCGCCAGTACTGGTAAAGGTTGCAGCCCTCGGCCGTTCTGAATTTGCCTGCCATCTCCAGTCGGTAGGGCTGGATGAGGTCGAGTGGCCGGAGTATGCCGTAGAGGCCAGAGAGGATGCGAAGATGACGCTGGGCGAAATCGAAATCCCGGTTGCTGTAAGTGTCGACGTTAATTTCGGAGAAGACGTCGCCGCGAAAGGCCAGCAGAGCAGGGCTGCAGTCTTCTATCCGCGGAGGAAAACGAAACCGGCGATATCTGCAAGAGGTGGTCTGGGCAAGTTTTTCACTTATCGCCATCAGCCTGCCGATTTCCTCACTGTCAAGCCGGCGCAGTTTCTCAACCAGCTTCTCGGTTTTTCCGAGCAGTTGCGGCATTGAAGGGGCCGGGTGCTCATGGCCTGTTTCCTGGGTTTTGGAAGGGGAGAGCAGTACCAGCATAGTCATCTTCTGGAAAGTATCCTCGTATGGCCTGCAGTATCGTTGCAGGGTTCCGGTGAAAGAGGTGGAAAAGTCACTCTAATTCTTGAAACTGTGAATCGGTGCGGGAATACGGCCACCCCAGGCGACAAAGCGAGATGATTGGCCGACGTTGCGCACCGGCATGATGGGACTGGCGCCAAAAAGCCCGCCGAAACTGACATGATCGCCGGCCTCTTTGCCCGGAACCGGAATGATGCGGGCTGCGGTCGTTTTGTTGTTGACCATGCCAATGGCCATCTCATCGGCGATGATGGCGGAGATGGTATCGGCATCGACGGAGCCGGGGACAGCGACCATATCGAGACCCACTGAGCAGACGCAGGTCATCGCTTCGAGCTTTTCCAGACAGAGTTCGTCTCTGCCCACGGCTTCTGCCAGTACCGCGTCCTCCATCACCGGGATGAAGGCGCCGCTGAGCCCTCCCACCGCCTTCGAGGCGAAGATGCCTCCCTTTTTCACTGCGTCGTTGAGCATGGCGACTATGGCCGTCGATCCCGGCGCGCCTATGGCGTCAACGCCGAGAATATGCAGTATCTCGCCGACACTGTCGCCAACGGTCGGCGTCGGCGCCAGGCTGAGATCGACTACGCCGAACTCGATACCCAGCTCGCGCGATACCTGCCTGCCCACCAGCTCACCGCAGCGGGTGACCCGAAAGGTCGTTTGCTTGATTTCCTCGGCAAGGTCGTCAATGAGCAGATTTTCCGCACCATGGGAGGAAATGAGCCTCTCCAATGATCTGGCGATGACCCCCGGGCCGCTGACGCCGACATTGAGCACGGCATCGGCTTCGCCGGTGCCGTGAATGGCACCGGCCATGAAGGGGTTGTCGCCTGGCTGGTTACAGAAGGCAACGAATTTAGCGGCTCCGAATCCGCCGGAATCACGTGTGCTCTCGGCGAGATCCTTGACGGTCTGACCGACCATGGCCAGGGCGTCCATATTGATGCCTTTTTGGCTGCTGGCAATATTGATGGAGGCGCAGACCTTGTTGGTGACTGCCAGTGCCTCGGGGATGGCAAGAATATACTCGCGGTCGGATTCGGTGAGCCCTTTTTCCACCTGGGCGGAGAATCCGCCGAGGATATCGACACCGGCGATGTCTGCAGATTTTTCCAGACACCTGGCCAGCCGCACAAACTGCGCGCGATTGTAGCCGGCGCCGACCAGGGCGATGGGTGTGACCGAAATCCGTTTATTGACCACGGGAATGCCCAGCTTGCGGCCGATTTTGTCGCAGGTAGGAACGAAGTTTTCAGCCAGAGACTGAATTTTTCGCTCTATATTATAGCAGGTGGTTTCCACGTTATCACTGCGGCAGTCCAACAGGTTGATGCCCATGGTGACGGTACGTACGTCGAGGTTTTCTTTCTGGATCATTTCGACGGTGGCAAGGATTTGATCCGAGCGTAGCATGACGAGTTCCTCCTGAAGATGACCGGGGTAAGCGCGGTGACAGCTATTTCATCGTCACTTCATTGGTGACCCTGAAAATTTCGTAGTGCTGCATCATCACATGCATCTCCGACTGCAGCGCATAACACTCAAGATCGTCTCTGAGATCCTTGATCGATTCGACATGACTGAGATCAATCTGCAGAATCATGGTGTAACGGCCTTCGGTGAGGGTTGTTGACAGGTCGAGAATGTTGATGTTGCGCTGGTAGCAGAATGAGCTTATGCCATAGACCAGCCCGCTCTTGTTGACTCCCTGGGCTGTGACGATATAGGTTTTGGCAGGCAGTGTTACCATCCCGCTCTCCAGGGCCAATTGCATGGGCTTAATGATGATGTCGAATTCATTACCGCCGTCGGCTGCCGAAATGCGAGCGAAGACTTCGTCGACGGTTACCTCTTCGTCAAAACTGGCAATGAGGATCATGGTGAGATAGCCGCGCAGGATTGACTGATTGAGGTCGGCAAGATCTCCGTTAAGCTCAAAAATAGCCCCTGTGACTGCGGCAATGATGCCGGGCCGGTCTTTGGCCATCACAGATATGATCATCTGTCGCTGCATGCTGTAAACTCCTTGCTGAATTGGTACGAAAGAGAGGTGCGCTGGCGAAAAGGCACCATTGTATACTGGAAAAACCAGACTTGTAAACAACTATTACGGCGCAGACCGGTAAAGGCTGGGGCGAGAAATGGCGGCGTGAGTCATGGAGGCAACTGCCGGCTTTGGGAGAAAAATCCGAAAAATGACGAGATCTTCCGGCTGGCTATCTGTAGCCAAATTTCTTTTGCATCGTCGTTGCCTGGGCCTTCCTGCCTTCCAGCATGTTCTTGAGTACCTTCAATTCGGCCCGGGCCAGGCGGAGCTGTTCCTGCAGCTGGGGTGCGGGGCGCTCTGAGGTATCGGCGAGCTGGTCTTCCAAGACGTGGACCTTGGCCTGGCATTTGTAGAGTTCCTGGGCGATAGCTTTAATAGACATCTGTGTGCGTCTCCTTACGATGGCTGGAGAGTCATTCCTCCAGAGCAAGCGCTACCATTTCCCGTACCTGCGGGTTGTGGTCGTTTTGCATGGCGACAATCAGCTCTCTGGCCTCGGTACCACCGATTATCCCCAGAATGCCTACGGCTTCGCCGCGCAGCAGGGAAGAGGGGTTTTCGAGGAGGCGGGCAAGAGAGGGTACGGCGCGGCCGAGATGTGCGTTACCCTGGGCCTGCATCTCTTCAAAAAGGATGGTAAGACCGAGTCGGACGTTGAAACGGTCGTCTTCGAGCAGTTCGCCGCTCCAGTCGAAATAGGCCGGTTTTCTTCTGAACATGGCAATGATATTTTCCACATGGCCCATCTCCAGAAAATCGGCAATTACCTTCTTTAGTTCTTCGTCGTTTACCGTACTCATAGTGGTGTTACTTCATTATAACTTTTAGGTTGCAGTTACCAGTCCTATGCCGGCGCCGACGAACAGCGAGGCGAAAAGACGGCTTAGCAGTTTTTCCAGGCGACTGTTCCTGATGTTCGCCCCCGTTGCGGCGCTGACTCTGGCGTAGAGAAAGAGGCAGACGAAGGAGTAGGTCATGAATGTTGCTGTCAGCAGGGTGAACTGAGGCACAAGCGGGCGCCCATGATCGAAAAACTGGGGAAAGAGAGCGGCGGTGAAGATTATGGCCTTGGGGTTGCTCAGTGCCACCATCAATCCCTGGGTATAGAACCTGAGCGCGGTTCCAGACCATCGGGGACTTTCAAGCTTTGAAGGGGCTGAGAAAAAACCGTAGCGCCAGAGACGGATGCCGAGATAGACGAGGTAGAGAGCGCCGATGGTCTGGATGCCGCCAAAGGCCGTCGCAGAAAACATAATCACGGCGCTCAGCCCCAGAACCGACAGTAGGGACATCACCAGCAGGCCAGTGATGTTGCCAAGTATGGTATACACAGTCCGGCCGACGCCATATGCTATGCTGTGGCTGGCCACCAGCAGGACGGCGGGCCCGGGTGTAATGGTGGCCACCAGGGCGATCGATGAGAACAGCAGCCAGTTGTCGAAGTCCATATGATCTCTGTCTCAGTAAATATCATCTATCTTCTCCCTCAACATATACACAATGGCCAAAGAAAAATCATCAGTATGCGCGGCTGCGGCGGAAAAAGTTTGGGGGCGACAGAGGTTTTTATCGGCTCCATGGTCGTAACCGGAATAGAGAGTGTCACTATTGGGGTTTGTGACTCTCCACTGCTCCCTGTTGAACCCACCCATCAAGCAGGGCGATATCATTTTAGGCCAGGTGCTCCTGCGTATAGGGCATCGCCGGTTCCTTCTTCCCTTTGATGCACAGAATACGTTCGCTTTTTCCCGGTCCTCCGGGAATGACTGGTTTGCCATGGTCGCTGCCGGCGACGTCAGCATAGTCGATCTCTGCCTGCCCTTGATCTTCTCTGGCTTCGGCGTGAGTTTGAGGAGTTTGGTGTTCTTTGGCAGGCCTGCCGCCGAAGACGAGTTCACCGCCGAAATAGCCGATGGCTACCACGGTAAGAAAGCACAGTGCATAGAGACCCGGATAACTGTCTTTCTGCGCTCTCGATCTCAATTGGCGGATAAAGGCAATGGATAACAGGATGAAAGCACGGTGGCCAGGCCGATTTTCATTGTGATGGCAAGAACCCAGGTATCGCCGCGGAGATACTGCCAATCCATATAGCCGAGCGCAACTGCAGGAAAAATTCCGACTAGTGCAAGAAACGACGCAGTGTCTTGCCGATCTTGAAAGACCACGGCTGCGGAAACGCAGGCTGAGAAGTGCGAAAATGAAGGCGGCCATGACCTTGCCGTCATTGCCGTATTCTCCTTCAGGCATGGGCGCATCATTTTCCAAGGCCTCCAGGGCCGGTGTATTAACAAAGAGCTTAAGATAGGCGCCGTGGGGACTTTTTCCAGGATAAATTTCATCCTTTCCGGGCCAGGTAGACCATGAAGTGTAGGGATTGGTTCCACCTCAGTACCGAAAAGTGTCGGTGAGCCGGCATGAGGCGGATGTTTCCTGTCGGCAGTGGCCCGTTGCTACTCCATAAAGCTGAGCAGCAGCCACATATAGACTGCCAAAAGAACGGCGACCCACATTACCATATTTCCCGTGGGCCGCAGCCTTGAAGCTTTGGCACCAGGATAGTGGAGCTTGGCAAGATGTTCGGTAAGGCGGACTATGCGGCCAAAGAGAGCTTGGCGGAATTGCCTGTCGGTTCGCCACATCCAGGCGAAGCCCCGGCCGATGATTTTTGGAAAAAAGCGGCGGTAGAGCCATTCCGAATCGAGGTTGACCGAGTGCAGTTCCGGCGGATACAATCCCCGAAGGTTGAGCCAGACGAAGGCCAGGGCCGAGAAGAAGAGCAACTGGGTCTGGGTGAGCACGTGGGTGACGTCATAGGGGTGATAGGTGGCATCAAAGGGCAACAGGCTGTAGAGAGCGCTTGGGTAAATGCCTATAGCCATGCACAGTACGGCGGCAATGGTCATGGCGATAAGCATGTTGGTTGGCGGCTCAGAAGTGCGGATGCCCGAGTCGTGAGCAAAAAAGGCGAAATAGGGGATTTTGATACCGGCATGGTGAAACACACCGGCGGAGGCGAAGAGCAGCATCAACCAGACCCAGCCGTAGCCCTCTTCGACGGCGGCCGTCATGACCATCGATTTGCTGACGAAACCGCTGAAAAGGGGAAAAGCGGAAATAGAGGCCGCACCGACGATACACAGCACGGCCGTCTTGGGCATGCTTTTGTAGAGTCCCCCAAGATCGGAGCCGTTGATGCGCCCGGTCATGTGCAGCACTGCCCCCATGGTCATAAAAAGCAGACCCTTGAAGATAATGTCGTTGAAGGCGTGGGAAACCGCACCGTTAAGGGCCAGGGCAGTGCCGATTCCGATACCACAGATCATGAACCCGACCTGGTTGATGAGGCTGTAGGCAAGCACCCGTCGCAGGTCGTTTTCGATCACGGCGAAAAAAATAGGAAAACAGGTCATGGCGGCACCGATAAAGACCAGAAGCTCGGTTCCAGGAAAGCTTCGGGCCAGGGCGTATACAGCCACCTTAGTAGTGAAGGCGCTTAAGAACACAGTGCCCGTGGGGGTGGCTTCCGGGTAGGCATCGGTCAACCAGTTGTGGAGCAGCGGAAAACAGGCTTTGATTCCGAAGGCCAGAAAGATGAGCCAGCCGGCGATGCCGTTTAAGCCTATATAGTCGAATGCCAGCGAGCCGGTGTCGTGGCCGTAGGCCAAAAGGCCGGCCATAAGGATGAGCCCGGAAAGTACCTGGATGAGCAGATACCGTATGCCCGCCTGATAGGCCCTTTCTGTGCGTCTGGCCCAGATGAGGAAGACTGAACTTACCGCCAAAAGCTCCCAAAAAACAAAAAGCGTCAGCAGGTCTCCGGCAAAAACGGCGCCCAGGGCGCTGCCCGCATAGAGGGGAGCTGCCACCTGCTGCATGGTGTCCTTCACATGGAGAGAGAAGATCACACCTATAAATGCCGCTATGTGAAAGGCATAGCCGAAAATCAGACTGAGTTTGTCCACCCGGTACGGCATCAGATCATAGCCGAGGAAACGCAGGGAAACCTGCACGTTCTCCGGTAGCATCGTCAGATGAATGCCACTGAGCACTATGAGGCCGAGCAGAACAGATCCTCTGATGTATCCCTTGGTGAACAGGGCAACGACTGAGGCCAGAAAAAGTGGCAGAAAGGCTGGTATTTCAGCGGCCCACATGGTCACCTCCATCGAGCTCGCGCTGGTCCAGTTCAAAGCGGTCGTAATAGTCTTCATCCCGCATCAGAAAGGTTCGCATCCACTTGGCAACCAACACCAGAACGACACAGCCTATGAAGCCATAGATGGCATAGAACCCCAGCAGTTCTTCCCATGCGTGGAGCATGTGGCGGTGAATGATGAAATCGAGAACGAAAAGTATCGCGCAGCAGAAATAGAGCAGGTAGAGAACGCGCTGGACATTCGCTGGGTTGTCGAAAAAATGTTTTGTATCGTCTGCCATAAGCGCAACCTCTTCCTAGAGTATAGCCGATGCCAGCTCATAGAGCGGCTGAGTGAAGAAGAACAAAAGTATGCAGCCCAGTGCGGTGAAAGAAAGCGCCAGCAGAGAGGGAAGCGGGGCTTCTTTGATTGATATTTCGCCGGTGGTGCCGCTTTGAGAGAAAAAACCTCGCAGCGGGATGGGCAGCAGGTAGGCGATGTTGAGTAGCGAGCTGAGCATCAAAACACCCATGATCGTCCACTGGCCGGCATCGAGAGCTCCGGTCATCAAGAACCATTTTCCCCAGGTGCCGCCCGTCGGGGGCAGGCCGATGATGGAAAGGCTGCCAATGAAGAAGGCAGTCATGGTGATGGGCATTCTTCTGCCCAGGCCGCGCATTTCACTGATTTCGGTTTTATGGGCGGCAACCATGATGGCACCGGCGCAGAAAAACAGGGTAATCTTGCCGAAAGCGTGCATGGCGATGTGCATGGCGCCGCCGACAACGCCGGCGCTGGTGGCCAGCAGCGCCCCCACAGTAATATAGCCGAGCTGACTGACCGTCGAATAGGCGAGCCGGGCTTTAAGATTATCCTGGCGCATTGCCACAAAGGAGGCAAAGAGTACAGAGGCGGCGGCAATATAGAGCATGATCTGGGTCGTCGGCAGGTCATTGAGCAGGTCGAGGCCAAAAATATAGACACAAACCTTCAAGACGGTAAAGACGCCGGCTTTGACCACGGCCACCGCGTGCAGCAGGGCGCTGACGGGGGTCGGTGCTACCATTGCCGCCGGCAGCCAGCGGTGGAAGGGCATGATGGCCGCCTTGCCGATGCCGAAAATAAACAGTACCAGCAGTGTTCCGGTGATAACCGACGGCGTTTCCGGTGCGAAAATACCGCCGGCCTGGAAAGAGGTGGTGCCGGTGGTATACCAGGTACCGATAATTGCCAGCAGCAGAAAAAGTATGGAGGTGGTCAGGAGGATGCCGAGATACACCCGGCCACCTTCCTTGGCAGAGCTTGTCCCGGCGTGAGTGACGAGCGGGTAGGTCGACAGCGTTAAAGCTTCGTAGAAGATAAAGAGAGTGAAGAGATTGTCGGCATAGGCGATGCCCATGACCGAGGATATGGCAATGGCGAAGCAGGCGTAAAAACGTGTCTGATTTTTCTCATGGTGGCCGCGCATATAACCGATGGCATAGATGGTTGTCACCAGCCAGAGGTAGCTGGCCACCAGCGAAAAGAGCATGCCCAGCGGTTCGATTTCGAAGGTGAGCGCCAGGCCTGGAAAAAGGTCGGGACTGCGCAGAGCGACGGCCGCACCGCTGCTGATAACTGCTGAATAGAGGCTGCTGACCAAATAGATGAGAATAATACTGGCCGTAACCGTTACGGTCTCGCGGACGTTGGGCATGCCGCCGGTGGCGTAGATAGCCGGTACCGCCAGGATGGGCACAAGCATGGTCAGCAGCATCATTGTTTCGGGGGCCATCAGCATCACAGGTTCGCTCCAAAGAGACTTTGTGCCGCCAGTTTGCTCACACCCACCGTCAATCGGGTGTCAACGCCGAAGTAGATATTGGCCAGGACCAGCAACCAGATGGGAATGAGCTGGCTCAGTGGCGCCTCTTTGACATTGTCTATGATAATCCGTGGTTGGGTGAAGTAGATCCATTCGATTATACGCCAGACATAGATGACCGCCAACAGCGAACTGATCAGCACCAGTACGGCGACGGGCCACCACCCCTTGTCGAGTAGGGCTGCCACCAGATACCACTTGCTGACAAAACCAACGGTCAGGGGTACGCCGATAAGACTCAGGCCTCCGGCCACAAGTGCGGCCATGGTCCAGGGCATTTTTTTGCCAAGACCGGCAAAATGGTTGAGCTGGGCACTGCCGATGCGGTAGACCACAGCGCCAATTGCCAGGAATATGGCAGACTTCATCAGGGCATGGTTGAACAGGTGCAGAAGCGTGGCGGTGAGACCCAGGCGGGTGCCTATGGCCAGGCCAAGGATCATATAGCCTATCTGGGCCACGGAGGAGTAAGCAAACAGTCTTTTGATATTGAGCCTGTAGATGGCCGAGATCGAGGCGGCGAAAATACCAGCCAGGCCGAGAATGAGAAAAATCTCTTCCAGAGGCAGGGACGTGGTGACGAAAGTGATGCCGAAGATGCTGAAAATATAGCGTATGAGCAGATAGACGGCGACCTTGGTCGAGGTGGCGGCCAGAAATGCCGTAGCCACAGAAGGGGCATAGGCGTAGGCGTTCGGCAGCCAGAGGTGGAGCGGAAACAGTGCCAGTTTGAGACAGACGCCGACGATGAAGAAGCCGAAGGCGCAGTGAACGGTTTTGGTGTGGTAAACGTCGGGCAGCCTCTGGGCCAGGTCGTACATGTTGAGGGTGCCTGTCATCATATACATCAGACCGACACCGATGATGATGAAGGTGGCGCCGATGGTTCCCATGATCAGATACTGGTAGGAGGCCGTGAGCGCCCGCCTGTCTGAACCCATGGCTATCAGGGTATAGGAGGAAAGGGCCGAGATTTCAAGAAAAACAAAGACGTTGAATACATCGGCGGTGGCAAGGATGCCCAGCAGCCCGGTGAGACAGAGGAGATAGGCAGTGTAGAAAAATGTGTGTCTGTCCTCGCGCAGTTCTCTGACGATGCTGGTCTGGGCTGCGACCAGAACGACGGTGCTCATGGCAGACACCAGTACCAGAAGATAGCTGTTGAGCGTGTCTATCCGGTATTCGATCCCCCAGGGAGCCGCCCAGCCGCCGAGCTCGTAGGAAATGGGACCGGTTGCGATAACCTGCTGCAACAGCATGCAGCTTATAAAGAAGGCAGCGCCGCTGACCAGAATGGCAAACAGGCCGACCAGGCGCGGGATCCGCAGAAAAAGGCAGACCGGAGCTGCCAACAGGGGGATTGCGACCTGAAGTACGGGATAGTGAGCAGTCACTCGTCTAATTCCTGATCAAAGGTGGTAAGTTTCTCCTGAACACCGTATGCCTCGAGCTGGCATTCAAATTGATCCTGGGTGTCCTGAATCTGGATATCGTTTTCTTCGATGGAGCCGTAGGCCTCTTGTATTCTTACCACCAGGGAGAGACCGAGGGCGGTGGTGGCGATGCCGACGACAATGGCCGTGAGAATAAGGACATGCGGCAGCGGATTGGAGTAGAGCTGCCACTTTTCATCGAGAATGGGAGCGGTGGCACCGGTAATTTTGCCCACGCTGATGTAGAGGAAAAACACCGACGTCTGGAAAATGGCAAGGCCGACGAGCTTCTTGACCAGATTCTCATGAGCGATAACGATATAAAAGCCGATGAGCATGAGGATTACGACAATCCAATAGTTGTAGAGACCGAGTATGTTCATTGGTTGTACTTATGCTTGACGGTTCGCCAGGTGAATTTGAAGAAAATGGTTATCATCACAGAGGCCACGGTAATGCCGACCCCCAGTTCGATGAGCAGAATTCCCAGGTGCTGACCATGCACGGGGTCGTGGCGGAGAACACTGTAATCGAGAAAATTTCCCCCCATGAACAGGCAGGTAAAGCCGACACTGGCATAGAGGAAAACACCGATGGCAGTAAACAGTTCCAGCACTTTACGTTTAAATATTTTCTGGGCCGTGCTCAAGCCGAAGAGCATGGTGTACAGTATGATGCCCGCTGCAAAAATTACACCGGCCTGGAAACCTCCTCCCGGTCCATAGTCGCCATGAAACTGCACATACAGGGCGAAGATGAGAATGAGCGGGATCATCATTTTGGCAACCACCCGCAGGATTACCTGCTGCTGCATATCTGGGGGGGTCTTCGATTTTGACTCCTCCTTGGTTTGCTGGGATATGCGCAGTAGCGACATGACGCCGATGCCGGCGGTAAAAATAACCACAACCTCGCCCAGGGTATCAAAGCCGCGGTAGCTGGCAAGAACCGAGGTAACGACGTTGGGCACGCCGATCTCTTCCATTGATTCGTTGAGGTAACGGGGAGCGACGTGTTCATGTACCGGTGCATCGGCTTTGCCGAAATGCGGCATGTCGAAGGTGCCGTAAATGAGCAGGGCACCGGTGGCGATGACCACCCCGAGAGCCAGGGTCGGTTTGTAGCGCGATTTCTTATCGTAGCGCGGCACCAGTTTGAGCGTTGCAAGAAATAGCAGGGTGGAGATACCGGCACCGACGCTTGCCTCGGTGAAGGCCACATCCACGGCATGGAGATCGAGAAAGAGCGCAGCCGAGAGCAGACTGTAGATGCCTGAGAGCATCACCACCGCAAACAGATCGCCCATGCGGGTAATAGCTACGGCCGTCAAGGCAAGAAAACTCAAAAGTACGAAATCAATTACAGTTTCGATGGCTGCTCCTCCGAGTCTCTGTGGCGATGGGTGTTTGTCTGCGGTTTCAGCCCGCTTTTAATGGCGGCCTTGGACATGGCGTGGCAGGCGGTGGTGGCGGCCAGGAAAGAAAAGAGCATGATGATGATGAGTTTGGCGAAAACAATCCAGTTACTGGCCTGGAGCATCAGGCCGATCAGTATCAGGCCGGCTCCCATGGTATCAGTGATGCCCGTGGCATGGGTTCGTGTGAAAAAATCGGGAAAGCGCAGCAGGCCCAGTGCTCCGGTCAGGCAGAAAAAACTTCCCGAAGCCAGAAGGATCCAACTGAGAATGTCAAGCAGCGTTTCTATCATAGGTCCTCGTCCAGAGGTTGTTTTGTGGAATATTCAAAGAATCGCAATATTCCGATAACACTGATGAAATTGATCAAGGCGTAGACGATGGCGATATCGAGAAAATCCTGTCTGCCGGCCAGAAAGTTGAGCACGGCGATCAGGAGCACTGTCTTGGTGCCGAAGGTATTGACGGCAAGTATGCGGTCATAGAGGGTCGGCCCCTTGAAGGCGCGAATGAGGGCAAAGGCCATAACTACCAGGAGAATTAAGGTGGTGAGAATATACATTAGCGTTCCACCCTGCATACTCGTCTGTTCATCTCGCCGGTAAGAAGGTCAGCGGCCGATTCGTCGGTGAGGGCGTGGACGGTTATTTCCCTGTCCTCAAGATCGATGCTGACTGTTCCGGGGGTCATGGTTATGGAATTGGCGTATATGACCACGCCGAGGTCGGTTTTCTGCTCGGCCGTGACCTTCAAGACCCTGGGGTTGATGGAATCGGGACCCTTCCAGACGCAGCGTGCTACGACGATGTTGGCCAGGAATACTTCTCTGAGAAGCCACAACCAGTAGATAGGAATGGTGAAGGTGAGATTGAGCGGCTGCGATTCGCCGTCAACTACGTCCATCTGGTGGCAGAGTATGGCGACGAAAAGTACCGAGACCACCATGAAAAAGAGAATCAGTGGTGTATAGTGACCCGAGTTTACCAACCAGAAGGCGGCAAGCATAGTCGATAAGGCGAGTACATGCTTCATTCAAGTCTCAAAAAACGTTGAATTGGAGGCGTTCTCAAACAGTTACGTAATAAAAAATGTGCATGACTTCCACTAGTTTAGTATGTGTGAGCCTTTATTACCTACCACTTCTGATTATCTCGTGTCAAGAATAACCGAAACTGATATTTGATTTTTTTCGATGTTCGATGAAGTACTTACGTATCGAAGTGTATCGCCAGCAGGTAATGGGTTTTGAGGGAATCCGGCAGTTCTGCAAGGTTCAAAAGAACGGTTGCCTGTTCAGCATCAGGAGTGAGTCGCTAGGCCGGCCATTCTCGACAGCGATAGAGCAGCCGCGCAAGAGCCTGAAAGTCTCCTTGACAATTTCAGTGTGCAGTATGAGTTTTCTCTTGACCATTGCAGTCATCTGCGGTGCGAGTACAATAGAGAAGGGCCATCCAGAAAATGATCCGGGCGGTGTCGGGGGTAGCCGTGCTGTGCCAGGTACGATGAGGAAAAAGCAGGGCATTTTCCTTGCCGGCAGAGTATAGTACCCGGTTTGAGCAGAAAGTCTGAAGACGAAGCGTTCATTTCGTCAGAAGAAGAGCAATTGATTCAAAAAAAACGAGCAGTGAAAGAAACGGAGAAACGAAAGAGAAAGGAAAACGGGGAGTATCTTTCCCCTTACCCGGTGAGCCGCCTGGCTCCCGCCTTTGAACTCGTCGACCTGGCAGAGGAGATTGCCAAAGCCGACGATCTGCTCTCCATGCAGACCGGCGGAAAGCTTAAGCTTCTGGCCGATCAGATCCGGGGGCTGCAGGAGGAGGCGCGCACTCTTCTCGAAAAGACCCGCAGAGATCAGCAACTGCATAGAGCCGAGTGCAATTTTCGCAAGAAACCTGGCCGGATTTACCATCTATACAAAAAAAAGGATCAGTCACTGGTTTTTTCCATGCTTTCCCCTGTTGACTGGGGAGCCCGCCAGCCCTACGGATTCGAAGGGTCCTTTCGCCTGGAAAGCGATATGAGCTGGACCGAAATGGATGATGAAGAAACGTAAAAATGTGGCGCTGATCACTCACCATTGTTGTGACAGAGGGATATGACAAAAAACAAATTTATTGAACAGTTGCAGGAGGGAGAGCGCATTGATGAGGTTTTTCTGGTAAAGGCGGCGCGGCTTGCTGAAACACGGGCGGGAAAACCCTATCTGCTTCTCGAACTCGCCGACCGGACCGGAGAGATAGGTGGTCCGGTATGGGACAATGCCGAACAGACGGCCACCATCTGCCAGGTCGGCAGTTTTGTTCGTCTGCGCGGGGCGGCTCAGTCCTATAGAGACAAACTGCAGCTGCGCATTGAGGCCGTTCGGCCCGTGGATGCTGCCGAGGTGGCGCTGGCGGATTTTGTTGCTGCCTCGCCTCACGACCTTGGAGAGATGGCACGCCAGATACAAAAGCTTGTGGCCTCGGTGGAAAACGGCTGGGTACGTAAACTGTTGAATCGATTTTTTCAAAAAGGGGAAGTATGGGAGCGTTTTCAGTCGGCCCCTGCAGCCAAGGGCATCCATCATGCCTACGTCGGCGGCCTCATGGAACACTGTCTTTCCATGGCCCGCGTTGCCGACATGCTGGTATCCCATTACCCGGGAGTCGACCGCTCCATTCTCATGGCCGGAGTAATGTTCCATGATATTGGTAAAATCAAAGAACTCAAGGAAGAGGTGGGGCTGGTAGACTACACTTCCGCCGGCAGATTAAAGGGGCATCTGGTTATCGGCAGTGAGATGGTCTGCGAACAGGCTGCCTGCATAGATGGCTTTCCCGAGGATATACTTACCCAGATACAGCATCTTATCCTTAGTCATCACGGACGGTTGGAGTTCGGCTCACCAACCGTACCCATGACGCCGGAAGCCTTTCTGCTGAGTTATATAGATGATCTTGATTCCAAGATGAACCTCATAGAACAGCTGCGACGCAAGCAAAAGGAGGAGGGACGAAAATGGAGCGATTACCAACGCTCGCTGGAGAGATTTCTCTACCTCTCCTCTCTTCAAGAATGTGAGGCGGAGGCGCAAAGCGATGATGAGCGCCGCCGGCGGCAAAAGACGCTTTTCTAGGACAGCAGCCGATGGATGAGGATAAGAAACCCACCGCTTTTTCAGGACTTTTGGGCCAGCAGCGTGCCAAGGCACTGTTGAGCAGGTCGCTGGGCTCAGGAAGAATTGCCCATGCCTATCTTTTTCGCGGGGCGGACGGGGTTGGCAAGAAGCTCTATGCCGCAGCCATGGCCAAAGCCCTGAACTGCAGTAATCGTGGTCCGGTAGCCAGTTGCGGCCACTGTCTTAGCTGCAAAAAATTCCTGTCGGGCAATCACCCTGACTATATGGTCGAGTCACCCGAGAAGGGAACGATCAAGATAGAAAGCGTTCGCCGACTGTGCAAATCTCTGAGCTACCCCCCCTATGAATCGCAAAGACGGGTGGTGGTCGTTGAAGATGTCCATACCATGCGTCAGGAGGCGGCCAACAGTCTGCTTAAGACACTGGAGGAGCCGCCGGCGGAAAATATCCTTATTCTCACAGCCGAGGCTTCGAAAACCGTGCTGGCGACTATCAGTTCTCGTTGCCAGCTCGTGCCCTTTTACCCGCTCAGGTTTGAGGAGACGGTGCGGCTATTGACTACCGTCCACGGACTCGACTCCGAGGAAAGCCACCTTTTGGCCAGACTCGCCGAGGGCAGCCCAGGCAAAGCCCTGCTTCTGCAGGAAAATGACATGATGACAACCTGGAAAAAGGTGGTGGCGGTACTTTCTGATCTACAGTATAAAGATGACCGATACTGCACTGTTATACTGCAGCTGGCACAGCAGATGGCGGAGCTCAAGGAAAACATACCCTCCATGCTTGGACTGCTGCGTATCTGGCTGCGGGACCGTCTCATGCAGGCCAGTGGCGATGCGTCGGAGTCCAAAGATCCAGGGGCGCTTGATGCTTTGTTTGCCAGGCTGGAGGCGGTGGACAGGGCTGAGCGCCAGTTGGGGCGCAATTGTAATCGTGCTTTGGTGTGCGAAAATCTACTGTTTCGGTTACAATAGGATATTTAATGTTTTGAAAAAGGCAGTATGTAATGGCAGAAGAAGAGAAACAGACTACTCTTGAGGACGATGAAGCGGTAGAAGAGCAGGTCTTTTATAGAATCCGGTTTCGCAAACAGGGCCAGGAATTCACGGCCGAGACGCTTCTCGCCGGGCTGGTCCGCGGTGATCTCGTCATGGTTAAAACAGACCACGGCTTGGAGCCGGCGACAGTTGTAGGGGGGGCGCCGGCCTGCAGGTGCTCCGCCCAGAAACGACGGGCGAGTTACGTTGTTTCCAGACGACTGACCCAGGAGGAACACGAACGCTTTGACAAGCTGCCGGCGGCTGAAGAAAACGGTTTTACCGTCTGCTGTGAGCTTATAGACAAGCACAGGCTGGAGATGAGTCTGGTGAGGGTGGAGAAGTTTTTCAACGGCAGCAAGATAATTTTTTATTTCACCGCCGATAGCAGGGTCGATTTCCGGGAACTGGTCAAGGATCTGGTACAGGAATTCAGGACACGGGTGGAAATGCGCCAGGTTGGGGTACGCCATGAAACCAAGATGATCGGCGGGTTGGGAACCTGTGGCCGGGAGTTGTGCTGCTCGTCGTTTATGAAGAAATTCGACTCTGTGTCTATAAAGATGGCCAAGGAACAGGATCTGCCCTTAAATCCCTCGAAGATCTCGGGAGTCTGCAACAGGTTGTTGTGCTGCCTTACCTATGAATTCCCGATCTACCATGAACAACGCAAAAAAATGCCCAAGATCGGCAGCCGCATACTTGTCGGCGCCGCCGAGTACAAGGTGAAAAGACAGCTCCCCCTGCAGCAGCAGCTTGTGGTTATCGGCGAGGGTGGTGAAGAGCGGCTTCTCGACAAAGAAAGCTGGCTTGCCGCGGAAAGGTTGAAAGGCGGAAAGCCCCCCAGGAAGAAGAAAAAAAACAAATAAATGTCGATATTTTCGGTATAACCGGTGTTTTTTGTGGAAACCGACGGAAATCTTTGACAGTGACGATACCATGACAGCATATATAACAACTCCGATTTACTACGTAAATGCCCAGCCTCATCTGGGGCATGCCTATACCACCATAGTGGCCGATACCTACTGCCGGTTCCGCAGACTATGCGGCGACAATGTGCGTTTTCAGACGGGAACCGATGAACACGGCGATAAAATCGTCGAGGCCGCCTCTCGCAACAACACGAATCCCCGCGCCTATGTCGATAGCATAAGCGCCATGTTCAGGGATGCCTGGAAGCATCTGCAGATAACACCAGATAGTTTCATCCGGACGACGGATGAGGAACATGTACGTACCGTCAGGAGCATTCTGCAGACGGTCTATGACAAGGGCGATATCTACTTCGACGAATATTCTGGTTTGTACTGCAAGGGCTGCGAGAGATTTCTCACGGAAAAAGAGCTTGTCGACAACAAATGTCCCGATCATATGGTCGAACCGGAAGAGATCACCGAGCAGAACTATTTTTTCCGCATGTCTGCCTATCAGCAGCAGCTTATTGATCATATTCACGCCAATCCCGAGTTTATCACCCCGGAGCGCTATCGCAACGAAGTCCTCTCATTTCTAAGCGAACCCCTGGAGGATCTGTGCATCTCCCGACCGGTGAGCAGATTGACCTGGGGGATCGAACTGCCCTTCGACCCCGGCTTCGTCACCTATGTCTGGTTTGACGCCCTGATAAACTATCTCACCGGTATCGGTTACCCAGATGGCGATAATTTCAGGCAATATTGGGAGGTGGCTGAACATCTCATTGCCAAGGACATCCTCAAGCCGCACGCCATATACTGGCCGACCATGCTCATGGCCATCGGTCTCAGGCCCTATTCCAAGCTGCATGTCCACGGCTATTGGAATGTTGATGATACCAAAATGTCCAAATCCATAGGCAACGTTGTTCGTCCGGCAGATCTTGTCGCCCAGTATGGCAGGGATGCACTGAGATATTTCCTGCTTCGGGAGATGTCCTTCGGCCTTGACGCTTCCTTTGGCCATGAGACCATGATAGCCCGTAAAAATTCAGATCTTGCCAATGACCTGGGCAATCTCTTCAGCCGCTCGCTCTCCATGGTTCACAAGTATCGGGACGGACTGGTAGCCGCAGCAGGCAAGAGAGAGGAGTCAGATGATCTGCTCATAGAAACGGCCCAGAGGGTCCTGCCCGCCTATCGACGTCATATGGCGCGCTTTGAATTTCACAAGGGATTGCAGACCATATGGGAACTGGTGAGTCAGGCGAACAAATATATCGTCGTCAACGAGCCGTGGGCTCTGGCCAAGGATGAAGCCAGGGCGGAACGTCTCGATACGGTCCTCTATAACCTCGTCGAGAGCCTGCGGCTGTTGTCTCTCACTCTTGGTCCGGTCATGCCGGAAACGGCGGCAAAAATGAGCAAAAGTCTTGGCCTGAAGAACGACAAGAGGGTTACAAGCCTGGATGAAGGCGGCAGATGGGGTGTTTTTCCTCCGGGGACCACAGTTGGCGAGACAGGCGCCCTGTTTCCGCGTGAGGAAACTCCGGGCAAGGCCAAAAAAGCCAAGCCTGCCGCGGTTTCATCCAAAAAAAAGCAGAAGCAGATCGGCGAAGGTCTTGTCAGCTTCGAGGAGTTCAAGAAAATCGAGTTCAGGGTTGGCGAAGTGATTTCGGCCGAGAGAGTCGAAAAGTCCGATCGTCTGCTGCTGCTCAAGGTGCGCGCACATGAGGAACGCACCGTCGTCGCTGGTATTGCCGAATATTACAGCCCTGAGGAACTTTTGGGCAGACAGGTTCTGCTGGTGGCCAATCTGCAGCCGGCCAAAATCATGGGGCTGCGATCGGAGGGCATGCTGCTCGCTGCCAAAAGTGAAGAGGAAGGCAAGACAAAACTGGTTCTGGCAACGGTTAGCGAACCAATCAAAAACGGCAGCAGCGTATCATAGAAGGAGTAGAATATGTTTGTGGCGCAGAATTTTTTGATGGCTATAGCCAACTTAATCAACTTCGTTCTTACCGCCTACATGTGGATTATTATCGGCAGGGCGATTATTTCCTGGGTCAACGCCGACCCGTATAATCCTATAGTGCGTTTTCTCTATGAGGCAACGGAGCCGCTGCTTGGCAGAATCCGGAGGGCGCTGCCGATTACCATGGGCGGTATCGATTTTTCCCCGTTGATTCTCATTATGGTGATAATGTTTTTGCAGAGTTTCCTTGTACCCACTCTGAAGCAGTTGGCAATGTGAGCGGCTGGATGAGGCGATCGGTTCATCAAAGAAATCTAGTAAATGGAGCACTGACATGGCTATTACCCCGCAGGCTATTAAGGATCAGGAATTTCAGGTTAAGTTCAGAGGGTACGATACCGTTGAAGTCAAAGCGTACCTGGAACTGATCGCCGAAGAATTTTTCGAACTCCTTGAGCAGGTGCGCCAGCAGATAGACGAACTCGATGTCATTGTCGAAGAGCGTGATTCCCTGCAGGCCGATAAACGGAAGCTGAAGGAGGAACTCACGGCCAGCCAGGGGAGCTCCGAAGAAATCCAGTCGGTATTTGCCGAAAGAGACAGCGAGCTTGACGCTCTTCGGGAGGAAATCCAATCGTTGAAGCAGGAGATTGCGACACTCGAGAAGAAGAACAGCGCCAAGGACCGTGAGCTCTCCGAGGCCCAGACCAGAGTCAAGCGATGGGAACAGTCTGCTCAGGCGGAAAAGGAAAGAAACGACAGGCTTGCCACCAAGATCGACGGCCTGGAAAAGCAGAATGAACAGCTGCGCAGCGAAGAGATAGATTTCAAGTCAACCCTGATGGCCGCCCAGCAATTCACCTCGGAACTCAAGCGTAAGAGCGAAAAAGAGGCGCGGGAGATCATTAACCGGGCCAAGGCCGACGCCGAAAAGCTCAGACAGGAGACCTTCAGCGAATTGGCCAGCTATCCGGCAGAGATTGAGAGGCTGAAAAAGATGCGCAATAAGGTCCGCGACGAGCTTGAGGAAATACTCCGGCTCACTCTGGAGAATCTCGATGTCTTCAGAGAAGAGAGTGAACAGGAGGATTATGGCGAACTTTTTCAGAAAATCTCGTTGAATTCGGCAGGTGAGACCGACGACCTCGAGGAAATCAGCATGAATTTCGATCTGCCCGGCACCCGCCAGCGTGATCAGGGGGCCACGTTTTCCATGCGTGACGATGCCGATGACCTCTCTGGCGACGAGAGCTAGGGAGGCGTGTGTATCACCGTTGTCAAAGGTGACAGGCCGGCTTTGAAGCTCGTCGTACAACCCAAGGCCAAAAAGACGCGGATAGTCGGGCTCCATGATGACATGGTCAAACTGGCGGTGGCTTCACCGCCGGTGGACGGCAAGGCCAACCGGGAGGTGATATCTTTCCTCTGCGGTCTTTTTGATCTGAAAAAACATCATGTGGCCATCATCGCCGGAGAAAAATCGAGAAAAAAACTCTGCCTCCTTGGCGATCTTGATGAAGCAGCAATTCGCCGCAGGCTGGCACCATTCATAGAGTAATTGAACGGGGGAGCATGAAAGAGATAAGACGCTACGTAATCGGTAATTGGAAATCGCAGAAACGTTTCGAAGACGTACAGCGCTGGCTGGATGATTTTGCACAGCTCTATGTACCCCGCCAGGGTCTGCAGGTGGTTATCGCCCCCACCTTTCTCTGTCTCGATGCTACGGCTCGTTATCTTGAATCACTTCGGCTCGAAAACGTATCTCTGGCCGCCCAGGACGTTTCTCCTTTTCCCAGGGGCTCCTATTCCGGTGCCATCGCTGCCGATCTGCTCAAGGGGATGGCAGAATTTGCAATAGTCGGCCATTCCGAGAGAAGGCGGTATTTTCATGAGACATCACAGGACGTCGGCAATAAGGTGATCGAAACCGTCGATGCCGGGATTATCCCTATCGTCTGCGTCGATCAACCCTATGCAATGTCACAGCTCACCGCCCTCAATGATGTAGACACCGATTCGGTAATCATCGCCTACGGGCCGGTGGAGGCGCTGAATTTTCGTATCCCGGAGTCGCCCGAAAAAATAGCCGAAGCGGCGGAGTTTATAGCCCAGGTTCATCCCAAATGGCCCATCGTATACGGCGGCGCACTCCATGCCGACAATGCTGGTGACTATGCCGATATCGATGGAATCGCCGGTCTGTTCACCGGTACCGCAAGCCTTGATGCCAAATCCTTCCACGCCTTTGTCAAGGCTGTAGGCGCTGCTCTTTAACTCCCCCAATCCGAGATCTGCTGGAGGCCTGGGTGGTCTTCAGCAGAAAACCAGGTGCCGAACACTTTCAGGCACAAAACAAAAGCCCGGCGAAAAAAAGCTGTCTTCCTGCGGTCAGAAGCAGTCCCCCTAGCTGTTGTCGTTATTCTTTGCGTTTTTTCGGCAACAGGAAGGAAATGACGAAGCCGGCCGAGTAGGCCCCGGCCAGAACCAGACCAATGAGTCCGATGTTTCGCAAAAAACCGTGGTCTCTGGATATATGATCGGCGAGGATAAGTATGGATGAACCGACAATCAGGGCCGAGATGATCATGGCCAGTCCCATCACCCGGCTGGCGAGATCGATTTTCTCCCCCAGGTGTTCGATACGTTTCAACTCAAGGTTGAGGGTGAATCTGCTGCGCTTGATCTGATCGAGCAGGCGCTGAATGTCAACAGGCATGCCCTCTAATAGTTGCAGGTAGTTGGCGGCGGTCCTCAGCATCCGCTCACGGATAGCCCTGTAGCTATAGCGCCGCGATACCACTTCACGTATCTGCGGCTCGACATGGCCCAGCACATCGAAATCCGGATCGAACTGTTCAGCGACGCTTTCAATGACGGTGAGGGCCTTGGTCAACAGGAGCAGATCGCCGGGGCAGCGAATATTGAAGCGGCGCAGCATGGCGAAGAAATCCTGGAGGAGGGTGCTGATGTCGATGCGCTCCAGCGGACTGTCCTCCACCTGACTGATAAGATGCTGCAACTCCGCCCTGAAATCCCGGCTTGCGGTTATCGTCGGGTCGGCATCGGTGAGTTCCACCACCACCCTGCCCAGCCGGTCGAGGTTGCCGTGGGAGATGCTTGCGATCAGGTCGATGAGCAGGTCTGTCGTTTTTCGGTCCAGATGGCCGGTCATGCCGCAGTCGATGAAGCAGAGCCTGTTCTGGGGCAGCAGAAAAATGTTGCCCGGATGAGGGTCGGCGTGGAAAAAGCCGAACTGCAGGCATTGCTTGAAAACCGCATCGGTGCCTCTGGCGACGATTTCACGTTTGTCTCGGGCGCTGAGATCGTCGGGAGAAAGGGTGGAAAGCCGTCTGCCCTTTATTTCCTCAAGGGTCAGTACGCTTCTGGTCGTAGCCTCCCAGTAGACCTTGGGAAAGAAGATGGTGTCGTCGTCTTCGAAATAGCGGCGCAGCCGGTCGGTTGCCTGTCCCTCGTAGATCAGATTGACCTCCTTGAGCAGTTCGCGGGCAAATTCCTTGGCTACCAGTATGGGACTGTAGCCCAGATTGGAGAAGTAATTTTCGGCGAGCTGGGCCAGACTCTGCACAAGCGCCATGTCTTCTTCGACTATCTGACGGTTTCCGGGGCGGATGACCTTGATGACGACGTCCTCGCCGCTGATAAGCCGTGCCCTGTGTACCTGCGCCATCGAGGCTGCGGCAAGCGGCTCTTCACTGATAAAGGAGAAGAGATGCTCCAGACGGCCGGCAAATTCAATGGAGAGGATCTCCTGTATGCTTTCAAAGGGAACCGGTGTGCAGCGGTCGTGGAGCTTTTTGAATTCTTCAGCCCATTCCGGGGGGATAAGATCGGGGCGGGTCGATAAAATCTGTCCGAGCTTTATGAAGGTCGGACCAAGCTCCTCCATGGCCAGGCGAATGCGTACCGAATTGGGCAGCTGTCTTCGAGAGATTTCATCGTGCTCGGTGTCTTCCTTTTTGAGATCGAAAAACCGGGCCAGTCCAGAGTCTACTATTACCCGCCGGAACCCGAACTGGGTGAGCACCGTAAGTATCTCGGCGAATCTTCTGGTGTTTTGTATGGTTCTCTTGATGGAATGGATTTTCATGCAAAGACCGCCTTTCTCGCCCTACTCGTGCACGGCCGCAGGGTGGAAAAGATGTTTGCCTGTGTGGAGCGCTGCTAGGTGGCAAGCGTTTCTCAACTCTACGGATTCTATGCGCGTAATGAAATTTTCCAATAACGATGAAGTTGAAAATGTTGGTAGTTTATTCATGGATTATTGCGCGAGGAGGCGAAAATAGAGAGTATGGCGTTATCCTTTTCGTGGCTCTGGCTGAGAAGTTCGAACCATGTTTGTACTTCCTCGCTGCTGCAGGGCAGCTGATGGTGCTGCCAGATATCGAAGGCCTCGAAGTGGATGTCGAGGATGTGTTTTTTCCTGTCACCCGCCGAAGGTCCGTCGGGATTGTGATAGATGTGGGCGATGATATCAGCGAGTTCTAAGCAGGAGGCCGGCAGCTGATATGCTTCTGCCTGCTTGGGACGATGGTGGTAGCCGATGCTGTTTACCAGTCGTTCGGGGAAGAGCCAGCGGTTGAGAATGCGGCGGGCGACATCGTCATGGCTGATAAAAAAGAGTTCGTTCTCCTTTTCGAAATTCATGCGCCAGCTCGTTTCCGCGGTCTTCAAAAGATGGGAGTAGATGTTGGGGAAGGTCAAGAGCATGGCCAGCTTGCCGATATCGTGGATGAGGCCGGCGATAAACATTTCGCTGGCGGAGATATCTATCCTCTCGGCGATGATTTTCGCTGCCAGCCCGCTGGAGAACGAGTGCTGCCAGAACTTTTCGATGCTCTCCTGGTTGTTGCCGTCAAGTTCTTTGAAGGAGTTGAAGACCGCCTTACCCAGGACAATGTTCTTGACTTCATCAAATCCCAGCACCATCACTGCCTTTTCGATGGTATTGACCTCGCGCGGCAGACCGAAAAAGGCGGAGTTCGCTATCTTCAGAATGGTGGTGCACATGGACTGATCGGGAAGGATAGCGTTCATCAAATCATGGGCGGAACTCTCCGGATCGGCAGTTACCTCCAGCACGGCGCTGGCTGTTGCCGGCAATGCCGGAAGGGAATCTATTTGGGCATATATGGCATCGAGGTTGGTATTTGTCATGGTGGCTGATCGCAATTACTCTCGTATTTTCTCAACTTTTTTCCTGGAATTATCGAAGTCTCTTCCGTCTACATGCAGTATACCCTTTTCTTCGATGATATCAAAGAGTTTCGGCAGGAGATAGGGGGCAAACCTTGTGCCGGTGTGTGTGGCAGGCTCTGCCACTCTTTTTTGGGGGCGTCCGGTAGTTTCTTCCGGTAGGGTCTCTCCGAGTTTGTGGCGGGAAAATGGCAGCAGGTGACTCCCCTGGTACGGATGCAAACCTGCTCTCGGGCCGACCCACTGCGGGTTTTTACAACTAAAAGCAGCCAACGGTTGGTTTGATGAGATAATGTCCAGCTGTGCTTTCTCAGAGAGACTTCTGCGAGCCTGTCTCCACTTTCCTGCCGTAGACCGCATAGTAGGTTACCGGCACCACCACCAGGGTGAAAAGGGTCGAGGCGAAAAGACCGAAGATCAGGGCCCAGGCCAGACCCGAAAAAATGGGGTCAAGGGTGATGGGCCAGGCGCCGAGTGCAGTGGTCAGGGCGGTGAGGACGATGGGGCGCAAGCGGATCGCACCGCTTTGCAGGATTGCCTCCTTGACCTCCATCTTCTCAGTCAGCGAGTCCTGAATGAATTCGATGAGAACCACCGAATTTCGTATGACGATGCCGCCCAGGGCAATCATGCCGATCATGCTGGTGGCGGTGAAAAACACCAGGTTCTGGTAACCGCCCACTTCTTCTCCGGTGACAAGGTTGAGCAGATAAAAGCCGGGCATGATGCCAATCAGGGTCAGAGGAATAGCCATCATGATGATCACCGGCATCAGAAATGAGTTGGTCTGGATAATCATGAGGATATAGATGCCGACCAGAGCGGCGGCAAAGGCCAGACCCATGTCGCGAAAAACCCGCAGGGTAATTTTCCACTCTCCTTCGCCGGCCCATTGCACGTGTATGTCCTTCGGCAGGGGCGTTTCGGCGAGCCTGCTTTGCAGGCCCAGGATAGCTTCGCCCGGAGCCCTCCCGGCCATTTCGGCGATGACGTAGACCACCTGGTCGAGATTTTTGTGAAAAATGGTCTGCTCGTTTTTGACCTTGCGAATATCGACGAGTTCGGCCAGAGGCACCATGAGTCCTCCCGGCGTGCTCATGGGGATCTGGACGAGGCTTGAGAGGTCGCTGCGGGCCTGGCGGGGGAGGATGATACGTACATGCAGGGGGTGACGTTCGTCGGTCTCGTGGACTCTGGCAGGTGTGGCTCCGCTTACGGCCATCCGCAGTGTCCGTGATACGGCCGCAGTGGAGACCCCGTGAAGGGCGGCCTTTTCCCTGTCGATAACAAAATCGTAACGCTCGTGGGGAACCTCGGCCATGTCGTCGATATCAACTACCTGAGGCTCTTCGGCCATGAGTTTCTTGATATGATCCGCGGCAGCGACAAGGTCGTTGTAAGGTGTATCGGCCGAGCTGTAGAGTTCGGCGACGATGGTCGAGAGTACCGGCGGGCCGGGGGGAACCTCGACTAATTGGACCTTTGCACCATACTGGTCGGCGATGTCAACAAGAGCATCTCGCAGCCGCAGGACGATGGCGTGGCTCTGCATCTGCCGTTTGCCTTTCAGGGCGAGATCGACGCGGATGTCGGCCTGGTGCGGCGCCTGCCGCAGGTAATAGTGGCGGACCATGGCATTGAAATCCATGGGAGAGGGAATACCGACATAGGAGGTGTAGCTGGTCACTTCTGGAACCGTACGGATGAAGCTTTCAAAATGACGGACCACAGCGTCGGTGGATTCAAGGGTGGTGCCCTCCGGCATATCAATGACAATTTGAAATTCATTTTTGTTGTCGAAGGGCAGCATCTTCAGCGGCACCATCCGGAACACCACCAGAGCAAGCGACAGCAGCATCAGGGCGACGATGGCGATCAGCAGAAGCCAGCGTTTGGACCTAGAGGCCAGAAACGGGGAGATTAGACGGCGATAAAGACGGGAAATCGAGGGAGATGGGCCGTTGCCGGTCTGATCGAAATCTTTGTTGCTGCTTGCAGCAGCAGGGTGATTGCGAAGCAGCCGGTAGGTCATCCAAGGAACGACGGTAAGGGAGGCGAGGGTGGAAAAGGAAACCGTCAGAGGTACGTTGACAGACATTGGAGCCATGTATGGCCCCATCATGCCGGTGATAAAAAACAGTGGCGTGAAGCAGATGATGATGGCCAGCGTTGAGACCATGACGGGGGGAAGAACCTCCTTTACGGCAAAAAGGGTGGCCTGCAGGGGATTGCGTCTGCCCATGAAAATATGACGCTGGATATTGTCTACATTGGTGATGGGATCGTCAACCACCAGGCCCAGCGACAGGATAAGGGCAAAAAGGGTAACGCGATTGATGGTATAGCCGAAGAGATAATTGCAAAACAGCGCCAGGCTGAAGCTGAGGGGCACCGCCACCGCCACCACCAGGGCCTCCCGCCATCCCAGGGCAAAGGCGAGCAGAGCGACGACGGTGATGATGGCAAAAAACAGTGAGGAGAGCAGGTCGTTAACCTTCCCCTGGGCTGTCTGGCCGTAATTACGGGTCACGGTAACGCTGACATCGTCGGGGATAATGGTTGATTTGAGCAGCTCGACTTCGTCGAGCACCCGACGGGAGACGTCGACGGCGTTGGTTCCCTGTTTTTTGGCGATGGCCAGGGTGACAGCCGGTGAGGTCAGGGGGGTGCTTTGCAGATCACTGTGCTGGCGAAAGCGGTGTGAGTGGCCGAGACGGGTGTAACTCTGGGTTTCGGCCGGCCCGTCGATGATTTCGGCTATGTCGCGAAGATAGATGGGTCTGCCCTGGTGGACCCCCACCACCAGCTGGCGAACGTCGTCCACCGACTGGAGAAAGGAATTGGTGGTGATGGTGAAATTAGTGTTGAAGCGGTTGATGGTGCCGGCCGTAGAAGCAGCATCAGCGCCCTCGAGGGCCTGGTTGATCTCCTCAAGGGAGACGGCGTAGCCGGTCATTTTTTCCGGCAGCAGTTCGACCCGCACCTCGCGCTGCCGGCCTCCGGTTATGTCCGTTCGCGAGATATTTTCGAGTTTGGAGAGCCGCCAGAGCATCTCTTCGCCGATGCGGCGCAGTTGATGGTCGTCGTATCGGTTGGAATGGAGGGTGAGGGTGACGATCGGCACATCGTCGATCTGGACGGGCTTGATTACCCAGCCTTTGACTATGGACGGTACCAGGTCGGTGTGCATGGTGATCTGGTCGTGCAGTTTGACAAGAGATTCAACCTGGTCTTCACCGACATAGAATCTGACCGTGACGATGGCTAGGCCGCGACGGGAAATGGAGTAGACATATTCAACGCCGTCTATCTGCCAGAGGAGCTGCTCCAGAGGCGTAGCCACCAGTTTCTCCACCTCCTGCGGTGGGACGCCGGGAGCCTGGACGTAAATATCGGCAAGGGGAACGACGATCTGCGGGTCCTCTTCACGCGGCGTGATCATGATGGCAGCCGCACCGAGGCATAGAGCAATCACCAGCACGATTATCGCCGGAGTGCCTTTGAGAAAGGGACGTACTATGGCGGCGATCGATCCCGACACTTTTTTCTCGTTATCTGCCATCGTTTTCTCGCTCATCGACAACAACCAATTCACCGCCTTCCAGCCCCGACAGAATTTCCACCTTGTCAGCGTAGACATTGCCTGTTTTGACATAGCGTTCTTGCCAGCCGTCGCCGCTGCGGACTGTAACCAGTTCCAGCTGCCCGCTGCGGCGGACGGCGGCAGAAGGGATCAGAATGACAGGTACCTCGAGGTAGGGGATCAGCAGCTTGCCGTACATGCCGGGATAGGCGCCTTCGATATCGGGAAGGGAGGCCTTGATCACAAAGGTTCTGGTCTGTGGGTCGATACTGGGAACCACCTCGTCGATCACCGCTTTTACGGTGGTATTCAGGGTGGTAAGATACACGGAATGGGTGTCGCCGGATCGCACTTTGCTCATCAGGCTCTCCCGCACGTTTGCTTCGAGCTGCAAGGCGTCGGTGGTGCGCAGGATAAGCAGCGGTTTTCCCGGCATGGCCATGTCGCCTGGATCTATGAGTCGTTTCAGTATCTCACCTTTAGCCGGTGCGGCGATGGTAGCATAATTATTTGATATTCTAGCCTCTTCCACCATTTCCTCGGCCAAGTGGATGCCTGCGGCCGCACCGGCAAGTGCGTCACGGCTTCGTTGCAGAGCGGCCTTGGTTTGGAGAAACTGGGACCGTGCCTGTTCGAGTTCCTGCTCGGTGGCCGCCTCGGCCTCATAGAAGGTTTTGATTCTTTCATACGAGGATTTGGCTTGAGAAAAGGCGGCGTCGGCGCCGTTAATGTTCTGGAGGGCCTGTTCCCTCTGAGCGATGGCCGTCTGTAGTGACTGCCGTGCCTGGGAGAGCTTTGCGTTGAGCCGTTCACCCTCAAGACGCACCAATACCTCCCCTTTGTCAACCAGGTCACCGGCCTGCACCAGGACTTCGGTAACCTGGGCCGTCACCTGCGGTTCAATCCGGGCCTGGCTTGCAGGAATGAGCGTGCCGACGGCATTGTAGGATTTGGTTACGATCCGCACTTCAGCGGTGACGGTGGATCTGGGGCTTCTCTGCGGTTCTGCTGCAGGCTGGACGGTTCCGGGTCCGATCTCTTTTTCAGGAGAAAAAACAATGAAGAAAAGGATGGCGGCAATAATGCAGACAAGGATCGTGGTTGTTAGAGCCTTCTTTTTTGTATTCATGCACAAACCTTAGCCTGAGAAGTTGGTGAGTTGCGGCAGTTTCCATGAAACCTTGTTGGTCAGCGGATCGGCAGATGACAGCTTATCCGCTACCGGCGGCGTCAGGAAGCGTTGCCCAGAGGCCCAGGGCCCGGACGACGTCGGCTCGGGCCTTGACGCGGTTGTATCTGGTGGCGGCAACGCGGATTCGTGCGCGGTTGCGGTCGAGTTCAGCTTCAAGATAGCGGGTAACGGTTACGGCACCGCCCTGATAATGTTCACGCACCAGCCGGAATGATTCCTCCGCGGCGCCGATGCTGTTTTGGGCTACCGTATAGCGGCGTTCGGCCTCTTCGAGGTTTAGATAGGATCTTTTGACGTCGAGTTTGATATCAAGGAGGGCTCCAGTAAGCGCCGCCGCTGTTTCATTGGCCATGGCTTCAGCCCGGGTGACTGCCGCCGGCCGCGAAAAGCCACTGAACAGATCCCAATTGAACTTCAGCGCGGCATTCCAGTTTTCCCGGCTTCTGTCATAGTTCAAGTCGGGGTCGTCGAGGTAGTAGCTGGCGGCGAAGTCAAGCCGGGGCAGGTAGTTGCCCCTGGCCTTACGTACACCCATCCTGGCTTTTTCCAGCTGTCGCCGCATTTTGTCCAGTTCCGGTCTGCGGTTGACAGCAAGGACTACTGCCGCTTCATAATCCTCAGGGATGTCGGGCAGGTCGTGTTTGAGAGTGGAGAGTTCCGCATCGCTGCCAAAAAGTGTGGGCTCCATACCCATAAGATTGGCCAGCGAGGCCATGGCCAGGCGGTGGCGGTTGCGGCTTGACAGCAACTGTTCCTTGATATGGGCCAACCGCACCTCCATGGAGAGAACATCGGATTTGACGACGGCGCCGCCACGGTAGCGGATCTGCATGATGCGCAGCTGTTCGCTGACGGTCCTCACCGACTCCTTGGCGATGGAAACAAAGTCTCTGGCGGTCAGGGCGTCATAAAAAGACTCTATGACCTGGGCGGTGAGATCATTGGCAACACGGTTGCGGTCGAGTTCGGAGATGGTGATGTCTTTTTCGGCCATGCGCCTGGAAAGAGAGTCTTTGAAGCCGTTGAAAAGGTTAATCCGGCCGGTGATACCCGATTCGAAGTTTTCAAACCAGCCGGGGTCATTGAAATTGACATCAGCGGGAAGAAGACGTTGATCAATAGTTTTAAACAGATATGACGAAGGCGCGTCGCCCTGCATGTACTCGCTGTAAAAGGAAAGCTGCGGCCAGAAATGGGAGCCGGCTATACTCAGCATTGCTTTCGACTTGCGGATATTCCAGACGGCGGCGGTAAGGTCGGGGTTGTGTTGGCGCGCCGCAACTAAAGCATTGTCGATGGTGAGTGGCGAGTCCAGCAGGTAGCCGGTGGTGTCGTCGATAGTCGGGGCTTCTTCGATGCTGACACCGTATTGGTTGCCATTTTCGGGTCGGCCGAAAAGATCGGCCTCTGTGGTATATTGCGTGCAGGCGCACAGCCACAAAGGCAGAGACAACAGCATAACGATGAGCTGATTTGGCATAGCACGGACGACACGTTGAATATTCAGGTACCGGAGTTTGCAGCCGATGGTGCCTGTGTCAATGAAGTCGCAGTCTTTCGAACCGGAGGGCAGCTACATTGACGACATACTGGTTGGCTGTCGTTTATGTGTATTATTTCGTTATAGTACTGGTAATGATATCAGAATTCAACGCTAAAAAGAAATCTGATTACGTATGAAACAGAGCTTCCGGAACACCAGTATGATAGTAGCTGAAACTCATGGGTCACCAGGGGGAAATGGTGGTGGGAACCATGAATGCGTACCACCACACCCTCCGATGGACAAGAAATGTCAAGGCGTTATGTAAACTGTCGGGGATCAAGGCGGGGGTATTGTCTGCAGGCTTGGGTCACGAGCTTTTTCAACTCCCCGCGGATTGTCTTTTCAGGCGGGGGCAGGGGAATGTTGGTGAGCAATTCCTCCACCGGCGGTGGCGGATCGATTTTCATTTTTCTCTCGAGTTCCTCCGGGGATGTGGTGTTGACATGCAGGTCTTCGCCGGCATGGCCGCTTCCAAGGCCTCGGAGAAAGTGAAAAATGGTGTTGATATCGTTCTTGCGGTAGAAAAGTTTGATTTGTTCGCAGATGGTCTGGTGATCTTCCTGCAGGCGGTGGTAGGAAGTTCGATATTCCTTGATATGACGATAGAGGGTGGCGTAGGCATCGAGAAACATGTTGCGGAGGCAGCCTTTTCTGGTAAATCCCCGAATATTCCTGGCGGCAAAGAGCTGCTGCCCGTCAAAAGATATGGCGCCGAAAAAATCGTCAGTGAGATCGTCGGAAAGGCCGCACAGTTCCAGAAATTCATCGAACAGGGTATCGCCCAGGAGGGCATGGAGACGGTGGAAATCAACGGCTACGGTCTGCTGGAGCTCAGTGGAGAGATTTTCAATGTTCTTCAGGTAGGCTTCGGTGTCTTCCTCGATGATCTTGCGGAAGCCGAAATACCTGTCGGCAATCTCTTTTTTGACTTCGAGACTGAGCAAGTGGTCGATGCCATCCATTGTATTTCCTTGCATTAAGCGAGAAGGTTGTCTGAAGAAAACGGTTGGAGGCTTTAATGGTGACGGTCAGATTCAACTCGGGTATGCTGTTGATTCTGGTTGATTCGTCGTTATCGTTATTCAGCATGCTCTTGAAGGGTTGTACCTCCCTCCTTAAGGATACACATATGGGATTTAGCCAAACACGTCAAGATATAACTGCTGCCGTCAAGGAGCAGAGTGACATTGTCAGAATCATCGGTGAACATGTCGAGCTGAAAAAGAGCGGTGTGCGTTATCTGGGGCTGTGCCCCTTCCACGGGGAAAAGACCCCTTCCTTTTCCGTACATGGCTCGGAACAGTTTTTTTATTGCTTTGGCTGCAGCGAATCGGGTGATGTTTTTTCCTTTCTGATGAAATATCACAATTATGACTTTCCCACGGCCTTGAAATACCTGGCCGACAGGCTCAATATTCAGCTGCCGGAGAAGAGAGTCTCCCCGGAGGAGAGGCAGCGAGAGTCGAAACAGCGACTCCTCTATGAGGTGGCCGGCAAAGCCGCCGACATCTACAGGGAGTTCCTGCTCTCCGGCAGCTCAAGAGAAGCCGCCCGTGCCTATCTGCAGCGTCGGGGGATATCGGCTGAGGCCCAAAAGCGTTTTCATATAGGCTACGCTCCAGCAAAAGAGAGTGGGGGGTGGAATTTTCTGGGCGGCAGGCTCACCGCCGAAGAATCGGCTCTCGCCGTGGAAATAGGTCTCGTGGTCAAAAAAGAAGGTGGCGGAACCTATGACCGCTTTCGTGACCGTATCCTCTTTCCCATCTACGATATGCAGGGCAGAGTCTGCGGATTCGGCGGGCGCATCGTCGGCGAGGGACAGCCGAAGTATATGAACTCGCCCGAGAGCGATATCTACAACAAGAGCAAAAACCTGCTTGGTCTCTACCAGCAACGGGAGGAAATTCGCCAGAAACGCAAGGCGGTGGTCGTCGAGGGCAATTTCGACCTGCTCGCCCTGGCGGACCGCGGCTGCTCCAATGTCGTCGCTCCTCTGGGGACGGCACTGACCTCGCAACAGATCAGGCTTATGGCAAGGTATGCCGAAGAGGCGACGCTGCTTTTCGATGGTGACGAGGCAGGTGTCAAAGCGGCCATGAGGGCCGCACCCCTTTTCTTGGCGGAAGAGGTTTCCGCCAGGGTTGCTTTGCTGCCGAGTGGCCATGATCCCGACACCTATGTACGTGAAAAGGGACTGGAGGCCCTTCAGGCCTTACTCGATGATGCCTCTGAGCTCTCCGAATTCGTCCTTGAGAGGCTCATGGAAGAGCACGGCCTTTCCCTGGAGGGCAAAAGCCGCATCGCCAGTGAACTCAAACCGTTGGCTGCTGCCGCCTCTTCACCGCTGCAACGCTCGCTGATCATCTCTCATTTTGCCGAGAAACTCAAGATTGAGCCAGCCCGCCTCGAGGCTGCAGTCAGTTTTCAGGAGACTACCAACGAACCGGCGAAGAGACACACGGAGAGGCAGAAGAAGCCGGACGCTTCTGTGCTGCCGATTACACCGGCGCAGAAGAGGCTGGTCGAGTTCATGGTTATGCAACCGTGTTTCTTCGCCGAGCTGGAGAGAGGTAATCTTCGACAGGTGCTGCAGGGAGGAGTGGGAGAGATCATTTTCCTGCAGGTGAGGAAAATGGTCGAACAGGGCTCAGAGATTCAGCCGGAGGATATCTTTGCCTCTCTGCCGGAAGGACCCGAGCGGGCACTGGTTGAGAAGATACTGCTCGAGGCCTCTCGCATCGAAAAGCACAAGGGCAGCGAAGCAGCCCAGACGGAGTTGCAGGAACTGCTGCAGTGGCTCGAGATGCAAGCCAAGCGAACGCTTTCAACTTCCCTGATGGTGGAGATAGAGCAGGCTCAGAAGGAGAATGATTTTGCAAAACTGGAAAATCTTTTGCGGCAGAAGCAAACACTGGAGAGGGAAATGCGAGGCGATTGACGCCGAAGGACATCCTGATGACAGTGTTTGGGCAGTGTTTTTTCGCAAAAACTTAAGTGTTTATTGCGTATCGAAATTATTTTGCTATACTGTTCACCTACTGCAGTTGTCCTCCATGCTGGTGCAATTCAGGGTACTTAGCGCAGGCAGTCGGACAATGAACATAGAGAGGTAAAGGGGATTACCATATGGTTCTTGACAGTCAGGATAACAGAGACGACATGGACGACAACGAATACGAGGAGTTCGACGTCTCTGAAGAAGGTTCTGGTCTTCATGATCTGACGGGAATTTTTACACCGGAAGCAGAAGAGCCGAAATTCCTGCCGGACGGCGTTTCGGAGAATCGCCGGGTAAAGCGCAGCGGTGAGCGCCGGCATTATGGCGGAGACCGCAGGAAGGACGACAGACGCCGCATCTCGAGAAGTACGGGGAAAGATGCCAAGCACTCGGTAGACCCCATGAATATCTACCTTCGGGAGATGGGGTCATTGACCCTGCTCAGCCACGAGGAAGAACTGAAACTGGCCAAGAAGATGGAAGACGGCAAGCGAAGAGTGCAGTCGTCTGTCTTTTCGACTTCTTTAGCTATTCCGGCGATCAAACAGATAGCCGATGATCTCAGGGAAGGACGAAGGAAAGTGCACCAGGTTATCTGTGGTGTTCCGGAAAATCATCTCTCTCTGGTGAAAAGAGAAAGAAAAGCCTTTTTCCAGGCGGTGGACGGGGCTCTGGCCCTGGATGAGAAAAGGGAGCAGCTGCGCCGGAAGCTGGTCGCCATGCATCCCGCCAAGGTATCCGAAGTAGAGGAAATAGGCAGTGCAATTGACGCTGTCGGTAAACAGATTGCCGCCTTGTTCGAGAAGCGGATAATTTGTTCCTCCTGTGTCGACGCTGTTGCCTCGGGCCTTGATGAGCTCTCCCGCCGCTTCCGCTACGTTCTAATGGAAGTGCTTCAGGAGTACACATCCCGGGCCGATGATCAAGGCCAGGAAATAGACCCCAAGGCCCTGGAACACCAGGTCAGCCTCCAGTTTCTCGAGGAATCATGTATCAGCCGGCAAATACTGCGAAGCTGTCTCTTCGAAATAGAAGAGGGGCGCGAAATCAGTAAGCAGGCCAAAGAAGCCCTGGTCCGCGCCAATCTTCGTCTGGTCATTTCGGTGTCGAAAAAATTCGTCAACCGGGGGCTGCAGTTCGCCGATCTCATTCAGGAAGGCAACATCGGCCTGATGAAGGCCGTAGATAAGTTCGATTATCATCGGGGCTATAAATTTTCCACCTACGCCACCTGGTGGATTCGTCAGTCAATAACCAGAGGTATTGCCGACCAGGGACGAACTATTCGCCTGCCGGTGCATATGATAGAGACCATCAACCGACTGCTCCGGGTTTCCAAGGACTTCATGCTGGAAGAGCATCGGGAGCCTACTCCCGAGGAGATGGCCCAGCAGCTGGGTACGGAAGTGACCAAGGTGAAATCGGCGCTGAAGATCGCCAAGGATGCCATATCGCTGGATACACCGGTGGGAGATGACGGCGAGACCTTCCTTGGCGACTTCATTGAGGACAACGGTAAGCTGAGTCCGCATGAGGCCACAATGGTCAACAGCCTGCGTGAATGCCTCAAGTTCGTGATGTCCTCTCTTTCTCCACGAGAGGCGAAAGTGCTGCGCATGCGCTATGGTATCGACGTAGACTGCGATCATACCCTTGAGGAAGTGGGGAAGTGCTTTGCTGTAACCCGGGAGCGTATCAGGCAGATCGAGGCCCAGGCTATCCAGAAGCTCAAGCATCCTTCCAGGATCGAGGAGCTGCGGGTTTTCATGATCGACCGCTAGCTTTTTTCGTAATACCCGCTGGCCGGTTGCTTCAGCGTTTTCTGGATGCAGATTTTGCGATGCTGTGGCAGGCAGGTATCATTTTTCTGCCGGCTTCACACGCTTCAGTACTCAGGGACAACCTCCTTTCTCAGCGGCAGAAAATGGATGAAATTACCCAGTGGATGGTGCTGAGCCAGGCTCAGGGCATCGGTGTTGCCGGTTTTTGGGCGCTTGTCGAGCATTTCGGCAGCCCGGAGGCGGTGTTGCAGGCCGCTCCGCAAGAGATCAGATCCGTCAGAGGGATGGGCGACAGGCAGTTGCAGGGACTGGCATGCCGGGAGGAGATTCGTTGCCACTGCCTTAAACAGCAGGACAGGTTTGCCGATTTCGGTGTTGAATGTCTACTCTACACAGCTCCGGCGTACCCCGAGTGGCTGAGCCAAATAAGCGATCCCCCGCCTCTCCTGTATGTTCGCGGCGATACATCTCTTCTGGAATGTTCCTCCATAGCCGTGGTTGGATCGCGGGCGGCGACCAGTTACGGCAGCCGCACCGCCTATCATCTGGGCCGCGGCCTGGCCTCCGCCGGAGTCACCGTCACCTCCGGTCTGGCCCTGGGCATAGATGCCCATGCCCATAGCGGCGCCCTTGCCGCCGAAGGCAACACCATTGCCGTTTTGGGCTGCGGCGTCGATGTTGTCTATCCGCGGGGGAATCGTAAGCTTTTTGAAGAGGTCCTGCAAAGAGGCCTGATTGTCAGCGAATACCCCCTGGGCACTGCCCCTGAGGGCTTTCGTTTTCCCGCCAGGAATCGTATAATAGCAGGCATAAGCCAGGGAGTCGTTGTCGTCGAAGCGGCAAGAAGGTCCGGTTCGTTGATTACCGCCCAGCTCGCCGTCGACGAAGGTCGGGAGGTGTATGGCGTGCCCGGTCAGGTGGACAGCTATAAAAGCGAAGGAACCCACTGGCTGCTGCAGCAGGGGGCAAAACTGGTGCAGTCGGCGGATGATATTCTCGAGGATCTGGGCCTCGAAGCGGTTTCCGCCCGTCCCGCTACCCGGAACGGGACGGTGGATGGGCTGGACACAGATGCCAGGACTCTTCTTGATTGCATTGAGAGTTATCCCCTTTCAAGAGACGAGCTGCTGTTGAAATCGGGAATGGAAATTTTCACATTCAGCGAAAATTTGCTGCTCCTCGAATTGGACGGTCTGGTCGAGCTTCTGCCCGGAGGCGAGGTCCGCAGGCTCGGTTGACGAGTTTTTGAGGATCGAGGCGCACCTTCGGCCGGGAAGAATTGGAAAAAATATGCTGCAGTGTGAGTGATTCTGAGATGCTCCGGTGTGTCCAGTGACTGTGCTTGGCCTTTGCGCTTGAGCATTGTGACTGCGTGGATTCCTCAAGGGGATGGTTTGTCTGGAAGTAACTGCGCTTACCTGGCGTGGATGTGTTATTGTGTCACGAAATCGCTTTGTATCACCTACCGACCACGAATAATCACCTACAAGGATATATTATGCAGGACCTGCAAAAAATTCTTTTGGCACCTTCCATCCTCTCAGCTGATTTCGCCAATCTGGGCAGAGAGGTCAAAGCCGTCGACGAGGCTGGCGCCGATGTCATCCATATAGATGTCATGGACGGCAGGTTTGTCCCCAACATAACCATCGGTCCCCTGGTGGTTGAGGCGGTGCGAAGAGTCACCGCCAAACCGCTCGACGTGCATCTGATGATTGCCGACGCCGACCGTTATATCGAGAAATTTGCCGCCGCCGGCGCCGACTGGATAACCGTCCATGTCGAGGCCTGCCCCCATCTCCACAGAACGATCGCGCGCATTAAGGAATGTGGGAAAAAGGCAGGCGTCGTGCTCAATCCTGCGACCCCGCTGTCCTCGGTCGATTACATACTCGAAGACGTTGACCTGGTGATGCTGATGAGCGTCAATCCGGGGTTCGGCGGTCAGTCTTTCATATCATCGGCCCTGGAGAAGATCTGGCAGTTGCGCAGCCGCATTGAGACTCTGGATCTCGAGGTAGCCATCGAGGTCGACGGCGGCATCGGCAGGGAAAATATCAGCACCGTTGCCGAGGCCGGCGCCAATATATTTGTCGCCGGCAGCGCCGTCTACGGCAACGAGGAGTACGGCGAAGTAGTCGCCGATCTGAAAAGCCTCGCCGCCGAAGGCAGAAGCAGAAGAAAAATGGGCGGACTGTAGATAAAGGGTTTCAATCAATGGGAGGGATGTCTATGCAGAAAAGGATCGCCTATGATCGGACGACGGCACATGAACAGCTGGCCAGGTTGAAAGAAAAGCCGTTTGATCTGACCACGCTCGATGAGGCTTCGTTTGCGAAGAGAATGCAGCAATATCACTGTTCGTCTTCCTATTTTTCCCTCCATTACTGGTCGCAGCTCCTCAATGACGAGGTGCTGACGGCACTGCAGTCCCTCGCCGATGAATGCGCTCTTGTCGGACAATTCCAGGAGATGAAAAAGGGCGGTGTTATGAATCACGTTGAAGGAGTGGAGAGCGAAAAACGTCAGGTTCTGCATACCGCCTGCCGGGATATTTTCGTCGAACAGCCGTGCAACGAGGAGGCAACGGATCAGGCCGTGCGGGAGCTGTCGAAGCTCAAGCTTTTTCTTGAGGAAATCGAGGGGGGACAGCTCTGCAACGGCAAGGGTGAGAGTTTTACCACCTTGATCCATGTCGGTATCGGCGGATCGGATCTCGGCCCACACTCTATCTGTGAGGCCTTGAAGGCCTATAGTCGTCCCGGGCGCAAAGTCTTTTTTCTTTCCAACGTTGATCCCGATGATGCCGCCGCCGTCCTGCGCCAGGTCGATCTGCCGCGAAGTCTGGTCGCGGTCGTTTCCAAAAGCGGTACAACCCTTGAGACCCTGACCAACGAAGAGATGGTGCGAAAGGCGCTCCAGACAGCAGGTCTCGATCCGAGGGAGCACTGTGTTTCCATAACCGGCGAGGGCAGTCCCATGGATGCCCCTAAGCGGTATCGACGCTCTTTTTATATGTACGATTACGTCGGCGGTCGCTACAGTTCCACATCCATGGTCGGGCTGGTGACGCTGGGCTTTTATCTGGGCTATGAGCAGATCATCGAATTTATCGAAGGCGCGTCTAATATGGATTATCTTTGCGAAGAATCCGATATCCGCGTCAATCAGGCGCTGCTTCTTGCTTTACTGGGCATCTGGAATCACTGCTATCTGGGCATGCCGACTTTGGCCGTTCTTCCCTATAGCCAGGCACTGCATAGATTTCCAGCCCACCTGCAGCAGCTGGACATGGAGAGCAATGGCAAATCGATAGACCGGCAGGCCAAGAGTATAAATGACCGGAGCGGTCCGGTGGTCTGGGGCGAAGTCGGTACCAACGGCCAGCATGCCTTTTTCCAGCTCCTCCATCAGGGAACTGAAACAGTTCCCTGCGAGTTTATCGGCTTTCGCCGATCGCAGTATGGCCAGGATATGGAGGTGGACGGTACCACCTCGCAGCAGAAGCTTATTGCCAATATGCTGGCGCAGTCGGTGGCGCTGGCACGGGGCCAGGACAGTGACAACCCCAACAGGGCCTTTCCGGGCAACAGGCCAAGCAGCGTCCTCCTTGGCGAGAGGCTGACTCCAGGTGTGATGGGAGCGCTGCTGGCCCTCTATGAGGCCAAGGTGGTTTTTCAGGGTTTTGCCTGGAATATAAACTCTTTCGATCAGGAGGGCGTCCAGCTTGGCAAGGTCCTGGCAGGTCGTTTCCTTGGGGAAATGGGCGCAGACAAAGACAGTGGCGACACGTTAGCCAGATTCATACTTGAGATAACGGGAACTCTTTGATTTCCGGGAGACGAGGGCCTGAATGACGGTTCATTTTGCCCATCGTCCGGGTACTGTTTTTTGTTGACAAATCCTTTATACAAAGATATTCTCTGCCGCTGAATGATTATTCACTGGTTTCATGTTTCGTGGTGCTTGAAGGCACTGGAGGTTGTCTTTGAGACACTCTAACAACAGGTCGGTGTCTGCTATATGCCGTTGGTCTTGCAGCTCTCTCCCCACCTGACAGTTGGGAAACAAAATCCGTTAATAAGATATTTTTTTGGTTAAGGTTGCAGTATAAATAGTAATTCAAAGGAGGAAATCATGGCAAAACATGAGACACCCTTGTTGGATCAACTGGAGACCGGTCCGTGGCCGAGCTTCGTTACCGACATCAAGAAACAGGCTGAAACCAAGCCTGAGTGTTGGGATATTCTTGGTATTCTCGAGTTATCCTACAAAGATAGAATCACTCACTGGAAACACGGCGGCATCGTCGGTGTTTTCGGCTACGGCGGTGGTATCGTTGGCCGCTATGCGGACGTACCCGAGCAGTTCCCGGGCGTTGAGCACTTCCATACCGTTCGTGTCGCTCAGCCTGCATCCAAGTATTACTCCACGGACAATCTCCGTCAGCTCATGGCTCTCTGGGAGAAGCACGGTTCCGGTATGACCAACTTTCACGGTTCAACCGGTGATATCATCCTTCTCGGCACCCGTACCGAAAGTCTCGAGCCCTTCTTCTGGGATCTGACCCATGAAATGGGCCAGGATCTTGGCGGCTCCGGCTCCAACCTTCGTACCCCGGCCAACTGCATCGGTCTTTCCCGCTGCGAGTGGTCCTGCTACGACACGGAGGAGGTTTGCCATCATCTGACCATGCACTATCAGGATGAGATCCATCGTCCGGCATTCCCCTACAAATTCAAGTTCAAATTCTCGGGATGTCCCAACGACTGCGTTGCCGCCATCGCCCGTTCCGACGTCTCCGTCATCGGCACCTGGAAGGATGAGATCAAGATCGACCAGGCTGCCGTAAAAGAATACGTCGCCGGCAACTATCCGCCCAACGGCGGCGCTCACAGCGGCCGTGACTGGGGCCCCTTCGATATCCAGAAAGAAGTCATCGACCTCTGTCCCACCGAGTGCATGTGGATGGAAGGCGACGAGCTGAAGATCGACGACAGGGAATGTACCCGCTGTATGCACTGCATCAACGCCATGCCGCGCGCCCTGCGCCCAGGTGATGAGAAAGGCGCTTCCGTTCTGGTCGGTGCCAAGGCCCCCATCCTCGACGGCGCTCAGTTCTCCACCCTGCTTGTTCCCTTTATGAAAGTCGAAAAAGATAATGATTTTGAAGAGCTGATTGACTTCATCGAAAAGATCTGGGACTACTGGATGGAAGAAGGCAAAAACCGTGAGCGCGTGGGCGAGACCATGCAGCGCGTCGGCCTGCCGACCTTCATCAAGGTCATGGAGCTTGAGCCGATTCCACAGATGGTCAAAGAGCCCCGCTCCAACCCCTACGTCTTCTGGCAGGAAGAAGAAGTTGAGGGTGGTTTTGATCGTGACATTGATGAGTTCCGTGCCCGTCATCAGGCGTAGCTGTGGAATAATAGATTGAAGTAACTTTTTAACACTATATAAGGAGATTTCTAACATGGGTTATAATCCTGAAAAGCCGATGGAAGGAAGAATATCTGATCTTGGTCCGCCACACTACGAACAGTTCTTTCCGCCGGTCATCAAAGAAAATAAGGGCAAGTGGCTGTATCACGAAATCACCCAGCCGGGTGTTCTGATGCATAAATCCGAGACCGGCGACGAAGTCTATTCCGTTCGCGTTGGCTGTGCCCGTCTTGTATCCGTCGAATATATCCGCGAAGTCTGCGAGATCGCCGACAAGCACTGCGACGGTTTCCTGCGTTTCACCACCAGGAACAACATCGAGTTCATGGTCGATTCCAAGGACAAGGTCCAGCCGCTGCTCGACACCCTGGCCACCTACGGCACCAAATATCCCGTAGGCGGAACCGGTGCCGGCATTACCAACATCGTTCACACCCAGGGCTGGGTCCACTGCCATACTCCGGCAACGGATGCCTCCGGCGTGGTCAAGGCGGTTATGGATGAGCTTTTCGACTACTTCGGCTCGCACAAGCTGCCGGCACAGGTACGTATCGCCCTGGCCTGCTGCCTCAACATGTGCGGCGCCGTTCATGCATCCGATATCGCCATCTTAGGCGTCCATCGCAAGCCACCGATGATNGACCACAAGCGTATTACCGGTGTCTGCGAGTTGCCGCTGGCCATTGCCTCCTGTCCGCTGGGCGCTGTTAAACCGACGAAGGTCGAGGTTGATGGTAAGGAGATCAAGTCGGTCAAGGTCACCGTTGAGCGCTGTATGTTCTGCGGTAACTGCTACACCATGTGCCCGGCCATGCCCATGGCCGATCCGGAAGGCGACGGTATCGCCATCCTGGTGGGCGGCAAGGTTTCCAACCGGATCAGCCAGCCGAAATTCTCCAAGATGGTGATCCCGTTTCTGCCGAACAACACCCCGCGCTGGCCTGAGACCGTTGAAGCGGTTAAAAAGATCCTTGAGGCCTACTCCAAGGATGCACAGAAGTATGAGCGTGTCGGTGACTGGGCCGAGAGAATCGGTTGGGAGAAATTTTTCGAGAAATGTGATATTCCCTTCACTGAAAAGAGCATCGATGACTATCGCCTTGCGTACGACACCTGGCGGACCAGTACTCAGTTCAAGTACACGAGCCATATCAAGTAATTAAGTGTGATAACCTACTGTGCTGCTCCGGTAGTCGGAGCAGCGCAGTATTGAGATGCTTTCTTCTATACATTCTTTTTTTAAAGGAGAAGAACATGGCCTTAAGTAAAGAAGAGCTCAAAGCAGCAATACTGGAGAAAGCAACAAAATCTCCGAAACCCCAGTTGTACATCAAAGATTTTTACAAATGTGATACGGAGGCCAAGCCCCGTCAGATTAAAAATATTGCCAACGAGATGGTTCGCGAAGGCTCACTGATGTTCTGGTCTTCGGGTTCCACCACTATGTACGCTCTTCCTGCTCGTATTCAGAACGAGGAGAAAAAAAAGGAAGAATAGTAACGCGGTTGTGTTATCAATGCTATACGAATGCGGAGCCTTCACCAGGGTTCCGCATTTTTTTTTGGCATTCTTCTCCCTATTCAAAGTCTCTCCCGCATGTTCAGAAGACTCCACAGCTCGCCTGTATTTACCTGGGATTCGGGCGTAATGTCTTGGGGTTTGTCCATCCACGAAAGTTTTTTCTCTTTGAGGGGATCTGCATATGGCAGCTGCGATTCACACCTTCAGCTCTTTGCCTTCAACAAATACCACTGCGGCTGAGCTGGCGGCCGAAGGCGCCGCGCACGGCGAAATCGTCCGCGCCTACAGTCAGTCGCAAGGGCGTGGCCGGCTCGGGAAGATCTGGTCGTCACCCCCAAACAAGGGGCTCTATTTTTCTCTCATTCTCAGACCTCGCCTCTCTGCAGAAGATTATCCCAAACTGACAATGACCACCGGTGTCGCTGTTGCCACTGTACTGGAGCAACTGTGCGGCCTGGAGGTCATGCTTAAATGGCCCAATGACATACTTGTCGAACAGAAAAAGTGTGCAGGAATCCTCTGTGAGGCTCATCTTACCGGTGATGAAGAACAGCGATTTGGTGTAGTCGGCATCGGTCTGAACGTCACCACCGCGAGAGAAGATTTTGCCCAGGAGCTGCGTGCTGGCAGTACCTCTCTGCTGCTGGCGACGGGAAACGAGTACCATCCGGAGGTGCTCCTCCGGCACCTGACCGCCGCGGTACTTGAACACGTTGCCTGGCTGGAGAATGAGGGATTTAAACCGTTGCTTCAACAATGGAAAAAACGTGATTTTCTGAAAGGAAAGTGGCTCAAGTGGCTTACCCATGCACGGGAGATAATATACGCCCAGGCACAAGGCCCCGACGATCACGGCAACTTGCTGGTGCAAGATGAGGTGGGTGTTGTCCACCGGGTACTCTCAGGCGATATCAGTCTGGCAGGCAACGGTGGAGGGGCCGGTGAATAATACGTTCGGCGGGCTCCCTTGTGACTGACCGGTCGCAGTGGCGAGCCCTGCGACCGGTCGGTTTTCAATACCGGTAATACTCGGGTTTAAAGGGACCATCGACCTTGACACCGATATACTTGGCCTGTTCTTCCGTCAATGTCGTCAAATTTGCCCCAATCTTCTGGAGGTGGAGTTTGGCCACCATCTCATCAAGCTCTTTGGGTAGAAAGTAGACCTTATTGTCGTAACTTCCATGATTTTTCCAGAGTTCGATCTGGGCAAGAACCTGATTGGTGAAGGAATTGCTCATGACGAAACTGGGATGGCCTGTGGCGCAACCGAGGTTGACCAGACGGCCTTCAGCCAGGACAATGATTTTTTTTCCGTCGGGAAAGGTGACATGGTCCACCTGTGGTTTGATGTTATCCCAGGGAAGATCCCTGATACCGGCAATATCGATTTCGGAGTCAAAATGCCCGATATTGCAGACGATGGCTTCCTGGGGCATGGCCTCCATATGAGCACGGGTGATAACCTTGAGGTTACCGGTACAGGTGACGAAGATATTGCCCAGGGGAGCCGCCTCCTCCATGGTGACGATTTTGTAGCCCTCCATGGCTGCCTGCAGGGCGCAGATCGGATCGATTTCGGTGACAAAGACATTGGCCCCCATGCCTCGCAAGGCCTGGGCACAGCCTTTGCCGACGTCGCCGTAGCCGACTACCACGACATTCTTGCCGGCGATCATGACATCGGTGGCGCGCTTGATGCCGTCGATCAGCGATTCGCGGCAGCCGTAGAGATTGTCGAATTTTGATTTGGTCACCGAATCATTGACGTTAATGGCCGGGCACATCAGGGTCTTTTCTTTGGCCATTTCATTGAGTCTGTGGACGCCGGTGGTTGTCTCTTCGCTGATGCCGACGATGCCTTTGATATCGTCCCTGTACTTTTCATGCATAATCAGGGTGAGATCGCCGCCGTCGTCGAGAATGAGGTTGGGACGCCAGTTATCAGGGCCGAAGATCGTCTGGTCGATACACCACCAGAACTCTTCTTCGGACTCGCCCTTCCAGGCGAAAGTGGGGATACCGACGGCGGCCATGGCCGCCGCGGCGTGATCCTGTGTGGAGAAAATGTTGCAGGAGGACCACCTGATCTCAGCCCCCAGCTCGACCAGGGTTTCCATCAATACAGCGGTCTGGATGGTCATGTGCAGGCAGCCGGCGATGCGGGCACCTTTGAGCGGCTGTTCCTGGTGGTATTTCTCGCGCACCGCCATAAGACCCGGCATTTCAGTCTCGGCAATTTCGATTTCCTTCCTGCCCCATTCGGCCAGGGAAATATCGGCCACCTTATAATCGTCTGTCATATCTACTTCCTCATGATTCTGTATATGGGTGCATATCCCGAAGCTGTTGAAGAGGACTGGGGACTGCGCCCGGTGTAAAAATGTTTCTGCTCAGATTCCGGCGACGGCCTTGAGTTCCAGGGCCTTGTCAACTTTCTCCCAACTGAACTGCGGCAGTTCTCTGCCGAAGTGGCCATAGGCAGCCGTCGCTTGATAGATGGGTCGGAGAAGGTCAAGCTGCCGGACAATGGCTTTTGGTCTGAGGTCGAAGCATTCGGTGATGATTGCCTTAATGCGATCATCCGATACCTTGCCTGTACCGAATGAATTAACGTTAATGGAGACTGGATTGGAAATGCCAATGGCATAAGCTATCTGCACTTCTACTTCGGAGGCGATGCCGGCGGCGACGAGATTCTTGGCGACATATCGTCCCATATAGGATGAGCTGCGGTCTACTTTAGAAGGATCCTTGCCGGAGAAGGCGCCACCGCCATGGGATCCCTTGCCGCCATAGGTGTCAACGATGATCTTCCTGCCAGTGACACCGCAGTCGCCGACGGGCCCTCCGATGACAAAGCGACCGGTGGGGTTGATAAAATACTTGGTATTGCCATCAACCATGTCGGCGGGCAGGGTGGGTTTGATGACTTCCTCCATCACCGCCTCTTTGAGATCCTCATAGGAAATCGATTCATCATGCTGGGTGGAGAGTACCACGGCTTCGATGCGTTTGGGAACCCTGTCTACGTATTCTATGGTAACCTGGCTCTTGGCGTCTGGTCGCAGCCAGGGCAGTTTGCCTTCTTTGCGAACCTGCGCCTGCTTCTGGGTAAGGCGGTGGGCGTAGGTTATGGGCATGGGCATGAGAACATCTGTTTCATTGGATGCGTAGCCGAACATCAACCCCTGGTCGCCGGCACCCTGATCGAGATCGACGCCACTGCCTTCGTCTACCCCTTGAGCAATATCTGAGGACTGTTTGTCGATGGAGGTGAGGATGGCACAGGACTGCCAGTCGAATCCCATATCGGATGAGTTGTAGCCGATTTCGCGGATGGTGTTTCTCACTACCTGGGGCATATCAACCCAGGCACTGGTAGTAATTTCGCCAGCAATAATGGCCATGCCGGTGGTAACCAAGGTTTCGCAGGCTACGCGGGCGGATGGGTCCTGGTCGAGAATGGCATCGAGGATGGCATCGGAAATCTGGTCGGCGACTTTATCGGGATGACCTTCCGAGACAGATTCCGAGGTGAACAGATAATTTGACATGTTTCGACTCCGTACTGGTCTGTTATAGTGTATACGTTCGATGGGGCAACTAAGAACCGAAGGTTTACGTTGAGCACAATCCTGTATAATAAAGCATTCTCGGAGATGGTGCCATCGAGAAAAGAAATTACTGAGGATAAAAAGCTTTTTTTTCGGTGCTGATAGCAGTAAAAAGGCAGACAAACATTTCTTGATAAACAGATGACAGTGAATAGTGTAGAAGACGCTGGAGAGAGGCCGGGGACGTTGCCGGTCGGCCCAGGCGAATGTGTATTTGACCATCAAAACAATAGCAGGTTGTATATGTCGATTGAAGAAGCCAGAAATGTTCTGCTCATTGAAGAGCAGGGACTTTCGGCGGTACGCGAAAAAATAGGTGAGAGTTTTGAAAGGGCCATCGAGGTGATTCTCAGGTGCTCCAGTCGCATTGTTATAACGGGGATCGGTAAATCTGGAATCATAGGTCAGAAAATCGCCGCAACCTTGAACAGCACGGGGACGGCTGCGTTTTTTCTCCACCCAGTGGAAGCTCTGCATGGTGATTTGGGGATGGTTGCTTCGACAGATGTTGTTATCGCCATTTCCTATTCGGGTAATACCAGCGAGCTCAACCTGCTCCTGAGCAGTCTCAAGAAACGAGGTGTGAGCATCATCGCCATGACCGGAGGACTGGATTCGGCGCTGGCCAAAGCCGCTGATATCACTCTTGATATAGGTATACCACGGGAGGCATGTCCGCTTGGCCTGGCACCGACCACCTCGACGACAGCGACGCTGGCGATGGGCGATGCCCTGGCGGTGGTGCTGTTGAACCGCAAAAAATTTCGGGAGGCCGATTTTCGCCATAATCATCCTGGTGGCAGCCTCGGGGAGCGGCTCAAGGTCAAGGTGAAAGAGGTGATGGTGACCGGCAGCAGGGTTCCGGTCATCGGCGACAGCGACTCTGCAATCAGCGCGGTGAGAATCCTCAATGAGAAAAATCTCGGAGCTGTGCTGATCGTTGATAACGAGGACAAGGTTGTAGGGATTCTCACCGACGGCGACGTACGCCGCTATATTGCCGACCAGGAGACGTTTAACGGATCGCAATCCAACGAAGTGATGACGCCCGAGCCGGTCTGCATAGATGCCGACATGCTCGCGGCAGATGCCTTGTCCATCATGCAGCGGCATGAGATTACAATCCTGCCCATCGTTGATGCTATGGGAAGGCTTGTGGGAATGCTGCATCTCCATGACCTGCTCGGTAAGGGAGAATTCCGGTTTCTTGTTTGAATTAACTTCAACGCAAAGGAGCGAACATGTGTCAGGTGAGTGCCTATGTCAAAGACAACGGTGGTGAACAGCTGCTGAAAGAGAACGTCACCAGCCTGGAGATACTGGAGAAGGGGCTGCGTCTGAGTACGCTTTTTGAAGGCCCGACGACGCTGGAGGATCTGAAACTGCGTTCAATCGATTTCAGCGGCGGCCGCCTTGTTCTCGAAAAAACGGAGCCTTAACCTGTATTTTCCAAGAGTTGAGATGGGGCTGCCCAACGAGGGGAGCAGAGCATATCGATTTGCCGAAGGGGGAAAAAGAACCATCACCTTTTTCTCATGGGCAACTGTTCATCCATGCGTCCTTCAAGAAAAAAGCCAATTGCATGATATGTAAGTATATACAACGAATCGTCGTCCAATTTTCGTGAAATGTTCAGGGAAAACTCTTTGCAAAGGTCAAGACAATGGAAGAAATGGAAAAACTGAGAGTGCTGCTGCCCCACTGGATTGAGCATAACACCGGCCATGAGAATGACTGTGCGAAGTGGTCTGAAATCGCCCGCCGGGAAGGGCAGGACAAAGTCGCCGACTACATTGATGAGGCGGTGCAGGCAATGCAGGAAGTCAACCGTCTGCTGCACAAGGCCTTGAGTGAAGCCGGTGGTCCCAGTCAGAATCAGGACCATCATCACCATCATCACTAGTCCCGCGCTTTCATCTTTTCACTGAGTAGATGATCGAGGCATCACCGGTGGAGCTGCAGCCTTCTGCCGCAAGCTTTTTGGGGGATTGCAGGGTCAAGTATCAGCAGGCGCACTCGTATGGGGAAATACCAGGCGAGCCGGATACTTCATCAAAAATGGACGATGCCGTGCTTTATACGCGAATGATATCAAGTGACGAGTCGTTTCATCTCCTTGTCGAGCAGACCAGCTCAAATGGTCGTGAAATAATCAGGCCAGGAGTGTTTCGCAGAACTGTAACCCTCTTTTGAGGGTAAGGCGTTTTTAGAAAAAAAAGCTCATGCAGGCGCAACCATAAATATGGGAAATCTTGCGAGCATTGATTTTTTGAAAGAATAGCGCGGCAATGGACGGTAAGCGAACACCGTGAGAGTCTGGAAAGGTATTTTCTCCAAGAGGCTCCTTCCTAGCTCGATTCGCTGTAGAACTGCCAGGTATTTGTGGCCGGGTTGTAGCTGTAGAACAAGACCAGCCGCAGTTTTCTACCGCGGTTGCTTTCCAGGCACTGGAGTTCATAGAGTTCCCTGCCGTCGTCCAAATAACGTACAAACGTGGCTTTGGGGTCGCTTAAATACTCAGGAACAGCAGCACTGTAGTTGGCTTCGAAGATCTCCTTGTAATTACTCTCCAGGTAGGCGATACGTCTTGAAATTGCCGCCTTGCCACGTGTTTCGGAGATCGTTTGTCGGGTGCCGCTGATGATGGCCTTGAACTCCTTGTCGTTTTTGAAACCGCTGTCGACCACGACGTCGATGACCTGATTGAGAGCGGAAATCGCCTGCTCGTACTGCTGCTGCAGTAGTCTGGCATCCGCTTCCTGTTTGTGTTGCACTATCCGGGCTCGCAGGATAATGCGTTCGAGTTGCTGCTGGATCTCTTCGGGGTTGATGCGCTGCAGCAACTCGCGCTTTGCGTTCAACAGTGAGATTGCCTCCTGATATTGTTCGATAGCATTGTTCCACTGGGATTGAGAGAAGGCATCGCGGGCATTGTTAATAAGAGAAAACAGTTCGGCTTCGGCCATATTGGCATAGAGTGATTCTGCATCTTTACCCTGGCCCTCTTCAGGGGTTATTTCTCGCAGCTGCAGGGCCTTTTCGTATTGCTTGATGGCACTCTCCCAATCGTTGGCGTCAAAGTATTTCTTCCCAAGATCAAGGTGCTGGAGGTATTTGATCTCCTGGACTTTGGGCTGGATTTGGGCGATAAGATCGCCACCAAGTTCCTCCGGTAGACTCTCGGCTGTAGCCAGGGCAGCAGAAAACTGTTCGAGACTTTTCTCCAATTCGCCTCTGGACATCAGCGACAGTCCCCTGTCCGTGGAGAGGTTGATATCGGCAATCCGGATTCGATCCTCAAGTTCCCGCAGCAGGCTTTCTTCGAAGCTGTCGTGGATCGGCTTAGCAGTTTTCAGGGCTTCTGAGTATTTATCGGCCGCCTTCTTCCACTCAGCCTGTTCAAGCAAAGCATCACCTTCCTGCTTTTGCCTGTTAAACTCCTGTACTCTGGTCATGTCAGATTTCTTGACATATTTACCCTGAAAAAGAACGCGTCCGGAGAGTCCCTGGACCATCGCATCTGAAGTGAGGGTTCGATTGATTTGTTTTTGCAGGACGTCGCGCTCGTTTCGTTTAAAAAGGCTGATTTTTTTCAAGTCTTCTAGAGCGGCCTCGCATTCGGCACGGGCCTGGCTGAACTGGTTTTTTTCCAGGAGTTGGCGGCACTGTCCATACAGCAGAGTCGCCCGTTCCAACTTTGATCTGGCGCCGAAGAAAGGGGTAATGAAAACTATGGCCAGGACCACGATGAGTATTCCGCCGAGAATGGGAAGAAAGCGAATAGTGCTCTTGGTGGTCTCTTCAAAAAAGGCCACTCGTTTTTTGGCCGACTTCGTTGTCGCTTGATCTCCGGCACCAGCGCTATCGTCGTCGCCGACCTGATCGTCCTCCAGAGCCCAGTCATCGCTGGCCAGTTCCACTGAGCGTGTGGCCCTTTCTATGCTTTCCTGAATGTTGGGAAAATCCGGAACCGTTTCTTCGACTTTCTGGAAAAGCTCCAAGGCGGACTCGGGGTCTCCCTGATGTTCGGCCTCGTCGGCTTCTTTCTGCAGTTGGGTGGCTTTGGCGAGCAGTGAGGAAATCTTCGATTCGATCTCCGGACGATCCTCAAACTGTTCATCTTCGGGAAGTTCTTTGAGGAACAGAGACAGTTCGTAGAACCGCTTCTGACGAATAAGCAGGTGTATGCGATTGAGGGAACTTTTACCGGTGGTCTGGGGGCTGGCGGGAAAACTGATCTCTTCTTCCTCGAGCATTGTTGAATCATTGTCGAGAAAGTCGGCGGGGGCTGCCAAGTCGTCTTCTTCGAGCGTATCCATGTCGTGTGGCATGAGGTCATCTTCGTCGAGGAAGTTTATGGCCTCTTGCTGGGGTTCCGAGACGCTCAGATCGACTTTTTCAAAAGGCAGCTGGCCGGCTATCTTGGTGTACCAGGCCAGGGCGGACTCATTGAAGGCATTCTCGGTAGAATAGATTTCACCTGTGATCATTCTGCCGATATAGATAATCAGATCAGAGAGGGTACGGTCTTTGTTCCAATATTCTCCAATGCATATGGCTGCCTGGTCAAAATCGGGATGAAACGTCGGCGTTTTTGGGGTGCAGCTCGGTGGAAAATGAGGGTAGCCAAAGGGGATGTTAATGAAGATGGAGTGCTCGCGTGATTGGACCACCTTGCCGTTTTCATCCTGAATGAGGCCCTGAAGATGATAATGTATTTCGTATTTTTCGGGCGGGTCATCGTCAAAGGGGATGACATCGATATATTGGCTATTGTCGAAATTGGCCCTGAGTTCCTCAGCTATCTGCTTGAGCTGTGTATTTGGAGTTGCCATATGGTATTGATATCAGGATGAAGTAGCGAGATCCTCATGAAAATTCAATATTGAAAACAATATTGGAAAGGAGAGGTTGTTACGCCTTTTTTACGTCACAGGCCTAGGATAACAGAGAAAAGATGTAAAATGTAGAGAAATGTGTTTTTATCTGATTATTAAGGTGAAAAAGTTGAAATAAATAACCACCTTTGATAGAGCACAGAAGACAGAAGAGGAACCGGGGCAAGAATGGCCGCTCTCTCACCGGTAATGTCATCTCATGTAATCTAAGGCTTAGTAGGTAGATGAAAACCTTTCGCACCGTATTTTGTATCATCGAAGACAACAATTGTCCACTCTACGAGCTCGATGAGGAGTTTATACTGACGCAAAAATCCCTCGCCTTTCCCGAAGGGAAAGAGAGCTGCCTCATCCTTGTCCGTGAGGTCACCCAGCTCCTTTTTCAACTCCTCGACGAAACAGAAAGCCCTGATTACAAAAGGAAATATACCTGCAGTGGCTGTACTGGCCTGATAAAGTTTCAGCAGATACAGACAGCAGAAGATCACCAGTCGGCCAACGCCGAGTCGCTTCTCAGCGCCAAGGAACAAAAACTGTTCGATAAAATTCGCGATTATCCCCTGCTCAAAGCGATCCCGGCCAACCATTTGAAGAAATTCATCAGCTGTTTCCGGGGCAGGATCGTCAAGAAAGACGAGGTGGTCATCTGCAAGGGTGAATTGAATGAAAACCTCTTTATTATTCTTGCCGGTGAGGTGATTGTCGAAGATGGTGATGTGCCCATCACCAGGCTGGGCGAAGGGGAGCTCTGCGGCGAGATGAGCTATTTCGGCGACAGCATTGCCAGCACATCGGTGCGTTCTCTTGAAGAGAGCAGGTTGCTGGCGATCAGCGGCAAGGATTTTAGCCAGCTCATCAAGAAATCCCAGGCCCTACAAATTCATATGGCGCGGCTGCTGGCGGAGAGGCTGTCCAAGGCCAACAGTATCCGAGCCCAAGACTTCGAATCATCCATGCAGGGACGTTTGAGCGAGATGGCTCCAGCCGAACTGCTGCAGGTTTTTCATATGCACCAAAAGACCGGGGTGCTGACGCTCGATCTGCCCAAAGGCAAGGCACGGGTCTCGTTTCTTGAGGGCTCGATCGTCCTTGCCAGTTATAACAACAAGAGCGGCCAGGATGCCGTCTTCGCCATTCTCGTGGAGCGGGAGGGAATCTACAATTTCACCACAGGACTGCCGGAGCAGGAGATGAAGCAGTCGGCCATCGGTGATTTCATGATGCTGTTGATGGAAGGCGTCAAAAGGGGAGATGAAGAATAGCAGCGTTTCGCCTCCAGCAGCAACCCCAACGGACTACGGGAGATGGTTCTGCAGCGGGGGCAGGGTGAGGATTTCCATGAAAGAAAAGACGTGGTAGTCGGCCTCCAGAGTGGGATTCTTGAAGGCCACCAGCGGAACGGAGCAGGCGGCCGCGTGTTCGGCATCGATTATGGAATCGCCTATGAATATGGCCTCATCCGGTGAGCAGCGGAAGTGCTCAAGAATTTCATCGAGGCCGTCCGGCGCCGGTTTGGGCCGCCTGGCTGTCTCGGAGGTAACGATCTTGGTGAAATAGCCTTCGAGCTTGAAGGTTCTCAACAGCGGCATCATGGTGTTGCCGCGGTTGGTGGATATGGCCAGATGCAGTTGACCCTTGACCCTGTCGAGAAACTCGACAAGGTCCTCTTCCATGATCATATGGGGCAGTACATGCTCGTAGCCTTGCGCCCGGCGGAAGGTGTCGATCTCTTCGGGGGAGTCTTCGGGGTAGTGTCGGAAGATATGCCGGATTGCATCGAGAGCATTATGCATATGGGCGTATTCCAGCTCTTCCTCGCTCATGGGAGGATGATTGAAGTGGCGCAGGAGATGATTGTAGTACTCCTGGTTGGCCCGGCGTGAGTCGAACAGGACTCCGTCGCAATCGAAGACGATCAGTTTCACCATCATGTTTCCATCTTCCGGTCGCTGCCCCAAAAGCGGTCGCACAGCCATTGAACCCCATAGCGCAGCAACTCCCGGTCATCGTTGAGTCTGCCCTCGAGCTCCTTTTTCGAAGGGGCGGGTGTCAGGGAGCCATCGAGTAATTTGGCCCGGAACTCATCGAGATTATAGAGACAGGAGACGAAAAGTTCCGTCTGTTCTGTACTCAGGCGCACTCCTTGGCGGATGCGGTCGTGTTGGAGCAGAGGCACGAGGATGTCATTCATGGCATTATAGACGTCGAGACCTTGGGCTATGCTGTATTGGAGAGGCGTCTGTCTGGCCTCTTCCGCAAATCCTTTGCAGTGGTCTTCGCAGAGCAGCACATAGAAGTCCTGCACCGAGTTGTCGTCCCTGCGCATCGAAGCCCTGCCCATGGGGTAGGCGCGGCAGGCGCCGGGGCGATCGGCATAGACGGTGCAGCCCTCTTTATTGACGAAGACGCAGCTGGCCCTGCCATCGTCGACCATGGTCAGGTAGAGCCGTGGAAAAATATCTTCCTCTTCTTTTTCGATGATGACATACCTCTCGAGAAATTCACCGGAACTCATGCCCAGACCGTTTTTCAGGCGCAGGACATCGTAGGGCGTCAGCGCAAGTTCGAGATGCCTGCAGCAATGGGTGAAACAGTGCACCCCGTTGTGACAGGCAAAGGAGAATACCTCATCATCATCCACTCTTCTGAGGTTTCTGGGCATCATCGGCAGCTTTGGCATGGTACTTTCCCGTTTTGTCTTATGCTTGTCTGGGTTTCCAGAGGGTCAGCAGCGGACTGGCTATGAAAATGGAGGAATAGGTACCAATGAGAACACCGCAGAGCAGGGCGAAGGAAAAGTCATGGATGACGGAGCCGCCAAGCAGAAAAAGAGCGAGAAGAACCATGGCAGAGGTTATCGAAGTGACCGCCGTTCTGCTGATCACCTGATTGACGCTGGCGTTGATGATGGCATGCAGTGATTTCGACTCGCTTTTAAAGAGGTTTTCGCGGATACGGTCAAAGACGACGACGGAGTCATTGAGTGAGTAGCCGGCGAGGGTGAGCAGCGCCGTTATGATCAACAAAGTGATCTCGACATTCAGCAGCCAGCATATTCCAAGCACCACCAGGACATCATGGAAGGTGGCCACCGCCGCAGCCAGGCCGAAGCGCAGGTCGAATCGCAGCGCCAGGTAGATAATAACGCCAATGAGCGAGATGGCGATTGCCAGCAGCGCCTTGTCGCGCAGGACTTCGCTGACAGAAGAGCCTATTTCTGACTGGCTTTCGAGGATAAATCCTTTGTCAGCCAGTTCGGCATCGAGAATTGCGCCGACCTTTTCACCGAGATTGGCGACTACTTCTTCGGATTTCTTGACCTTGACGATGAGTCGGTTCTCGTTTTCAACCTCCTGCAGGTCGACGTTGCCCATATCCTTATTATTAAAGGCCTGTCGCACTTCGTTCATGGAAAACTGCTGTTGCGCTTTGTATTGCAGAAGCGAACCGCCGGTGAAGTCGACGCCGAGGTTGGCGCTGCCGCGGGTGATCTGGATGAAGGCGATGAGGCCGATGGTCACCAGCACCGCCGATATGGCGAAGGTGATGTTCTTAATACCCATGAAATCAAGACTGGGTTTCTTGACCATCTCCATGAAGGTCAGGCTTTTGATCTTTTTCCTTGAAGTCAGGGTGTCGAAGAACTGTCGCGAGCAGAACAGGGTTGTGAAAAGGTTGAGGATAATACCCAGCGAAAGGGTTACGGCAAAACCTTTGATGGGGCCGGTACCGAAGAGAAAGAGGGCCATGGCGGTAATCAGCGTGGTGACCTGAGAGTCGACGATGGTCGTGAAGGCCTTGCTGAAACCGCCGTCGATGCTTGATTTGACAGATTTTCCCAGCTTGTACTCTTCGCGCATCCGCTCGAAAATAAGGACATTGGCGTCGACGGCCATGCCAATGGAAAGAACGATACCGGCGATACCGGGCAGCGTCAGTGTCGCATTGAGGATGGCCAGACCGGTAAAGAGAAAAAGAATGTTGAGAACCAGGGCGGTGTTGGCGACGATGCCGGAGAGCCGGTAATAGATAATCATGAAGGCCAGAACCAGGATAGCACCGAAGACGCCTGAACTCAGACCTTTATTGATGGAATCCTGGCCGAGGCTGGCGCCTACGGTCATGTTCTGGATGATGTCGACCGGGGCCGGCAGGGCGCCGACGCGCAGGACAATGGCCAGATCGTGTGCCTCTTCGTGGGTGAAGGAGCCGGTTATCTGGGCTGAGCCACCGACTATTTTTTCGCGTATGACAGGAGCTGAACGGACGATATCATCAAGGACGATGGCCATCCGCTGACCGGTATACTTTTCTGTGATATCCGCGAAGATCTTACCGCCGCGGCTGGTCATGTCAAGGCTGACATAGGGTTCGTTGAAGGTGCCGCCGATTCGTACCTGAGCGTTTTTGACCATGTCGCCGGTCATCAGAATCTTGTTTTCCAGGAGGATGGGACGGGTGAATTCTCTGCCGGTCTGCGTGTCCACCTCTTTTTCGAAGTAGACGGCAGTATCAGGTGGCAACAGGCTGGCGATGGCGCGGTTGAGTTTTCGGATTGGCTCCCCCTCCTGCCATTGACCGGAGCTTACGGCCTTGTCGACCAGCTCGGCAAGATTGAGTCCGGAATCGTCGGCCACCGCCTTAAATTCCAATTGGGCGGTGTCGCCGATGAGATTTATGGCCCTTTGGGGATCCTTGATGCCGGGAAGCTGAATGACGATCTCATCCTCTCCCTGGCGGATGATGACCGGTTCGGTGACGCCGAACTGGTCTATTCTGTTGCGGATAATTTCAAGGGACTGCTCGACGGCGTTATTTTCGATATACTCCAGTTTGGTCTCGGTAAGCTGCAGAAGGATCCTGGGAAAGCTGCCTTCTGTGTTTTCAATGGTGGCCCTGATGTCCTCGTCATCGTCGATGATGGCTTTGACCTGCTCGACGGCACCGGTATTGGGCAGAGTGAAGATGATGGTGTTCTTGCTGGCGGATCTGGTGCGTACGGCGGTAATGCCCTCATCGGAGAGGCTGTCCTTGAGGTTGGTTGCGGCAAGTTCCAGGGTGTTTTCCGCCGCCTTTTCACGGTTGACCTTCAGTACCAGATGCATTCCACCCTGCAGGTCGAGACCGAGACGAAGACCTTCGGGGGCCATGTAGGTTTTCCACCAGTCGGGGGCGTTCTTGTAAAAAGAGGGCACCACCGTGGTTATCGAGCCGATGACAAGAAGGATGAGCAGACCGAGTTTGACTTTTAACGAAGTATTCATGTATGCCTCTGATTGCATTGATTGGCAGATACCCTGCACCGCGCGGGTATGTGCGGTCAACGCCCGGGAAAAAAACGGGTGTTAAACAGCATGGCGATTATAACGCAATGCCTGAATCTTGCAAGTTCTGCCCGTAAATTGTGGTAAAAAAGAGGAAAACGAGGTTACTCCACCGCTACTCTCACTGCATTGATGGCGGTTGCCATGCAGGCAGCACCGAAACCATTGTCGATATTGACGACGGCCAGGCCTGGGGCGCAGCTGTTGAGCATACCCAGCAGGGCGCTGAAACCGCCGAGGTTGGCGCCGTAGCCGATGGATGTCGGTACGCCGATAACCGGCGCGCTTACCAGTCCGCCGACAACGCTGGGCAGGGCACCCTCCATGCCGGCGACAACGATAATGACCGAGGCGGTGGCCAGCAGGGGCTGTTTGGCCAGCAGCCGGTGCAGGCCGGCTACACCGACGTCGTAGAGTTTTTCCACCGGATGGCCAAGGCTTGCGGCGGTTACCCTGGCTTCCTCGGCCACGGGAATATCCGAGGTGCCGGCGCAGACGACGACAATCGTGCCCAGACATTTAGCGTCCTCGACGGGACGGGGATTGGCGCAGAGAATGCCGGCTTTGTGGTGATAGCTGAGCTGAGGGAGTTTTTCACGTACCGCCGCCGCTTTGTCTTCATCCACCCTGGTCATGAGCAGGACGTCGTTTTTTTGCAACAGCGAACTGCCGATGGTGATGAGCTGATCGCTGCTTTTCGAGGCCCCGTAAATCACTTCCGGCCTACCGGTGCGCAAGGCGCGCTGATGATCGATACAGGCATCCTCCATATCCTCCGCAGGGTACGCGTTGATTTTTTCAAGAGCTTCGTCAATGTCGCATTTGCCGGTTTTCAGGCGGGTAAGGAGTTCCAGCAGTGTTTCCATATCTTTTGATTCCCGAAAGTTTGCTAAGAGTTCGATCTGGTGCGACCGATGCCCCTGGCCAGCGGCATGTACCTACACCTGTGATTCTCAGCTGCAATATATAAGCAGTATGCCTCTATTGTACATGGGAAAATATCGAAGGCCGCCCTGAAAGAAGATAGAGGCGGCTGGAACAATGGGCCGAAATAGGGTATATACGATGCTGTGGAAGAGCGAAGAACCGGTTCACAGACAACCTCAGCGGAGTGAGAGTTTCTATGTATGCACGTATTTATGTCCTCAGGTTTCCCAAAGATACCAGCGACAAGCCGTTTATATATAACCTTGTCAAGAAATATGACGTTGAATCGAATATTCTCAAGGCCAATATCTTCCCGCACAGGGAAGGCATGATGGTCCTCGAGCTCCGGGGCGTCAAGGAAAATGTCAAAGAGGCGCTCGAGTATCTCAAGAGCTTCGGCGTGCGGGTCAAACGTCTGGCTGCAGGCATTAGCAGGGACGAGCAAAAATGCTTCCAGTGCGGTGCCTGCACTGGAGTGTGCCCTTCCAGCGCTCTCTACGTCCGGCGTTCTGATATGGCCGTACTCTTTGATCCGGAAAAATGCACGGGCTGCAGCCTCTGCGTAACCATTTGTCCGGTGCGGGCCATGGATGTCTGTTTAGGAGAAGAACTCGATCCGGTGTAGCTCCGCAAACGCCACTCCGGCGCTGCCGGATCAAGCCATCCTTGGGGCATACTGGCTTTGGCCAGACCACCCTTCAGCTGTTAAAACGATACCGGTCAGGGGCCTCTCACCTATCCCCGAGACAATAGAAGATCATTATGGATGAAAGGGCCATCTGCGTCTGTTACTCGGAAGGCGTTTTCAATCAGGTGACTAGTTTCTGATATCACCATCAACAGAATCGAAGGACGTGTGAGGGCAGGCGACCGTCAGCGCCGCCGGGGCTGTTGCAGCTCTAGTTCGCCTGCTGCTGCAGTTCGGCAAGCAGGGTCTCGGCCCTGGGCACTATGTCGGTCTGCGGGTACATGGCGATAAGATATTTCAGGCGGATTATGGCCTGTGACGGCTCATCGGTGCGGAGATAGAACTGCGCCACGCCGAATTCATGATCGGCAAGAAATTCTTTGGCGGCGATGATCTTGGCTCTGGCGTCGACGGCGTAGGGGGAATCCGGATAGGCGTTGAGAAGCAGCTGAAATCGTTCAATGGCCTTCTGGGCGCCGGAGATGTCTCTGTCTATACTGTCGATCTGCTTGTAGTGGCACATTGCCTTTTGATACATCACATAGGGGATGGCTTCGTTGGTCGGGTGCATTTCCTCGAAGCGTTCATAGTAGGTGTAGGCTTCGTCATACTTGCCCATGTAATATGTACAGTCGGCAATTTTCAATTCCGCCAACAGCGCTTCCGGAGTGAAGCGGTGACTGTCGAGGATCTTGTTGAAATATTCAACAGCAACATAATATCTCCCCTTGTTGTACTCCTGCATGCCCTCCTCGATGAGGGTTTGAGGGGCGAGGCTCAGGTTCATGTCTTCCGGAGCCGAGGCCACGAAGAGGTCGTCGAAAAAGGTGCAGCCGGAAAGAAGGAGTGTTGCCAGAAGAGTTGCAGCCAGATTGAGCCTGTATCTGCAGAAGGCGTTCGCTGATGGTTTCATTAGGTATTGTTGACAACCTGTCGTTCAGGTGGAGTAGTGTGCTTGCTGGGGTGAACACAATACTCCGGCATGGGGGTCGCGATGTGCCGTCTCACGATCTTCTGCCGGAGGTTTCGGGATGGTCGGCCGCTGATGCTAGATTGCTTTGTTGATGAGCTCGACCAGCTGTGACTTGCCCACCGCACCTGTGATTTGATCGACAACCTCGCCGCCTTTGAACATGATGAGCGTGGGAATCGCCCGGATACCAAATTTGCCGGGGGTTACCGGGTTGTCATCGACATTCATCTTGGCGATATTGACCTTTCCTTCGTATTCTTCGGCAAGATCTTCGACGACTGGTCCGATCGCTTTACAGGGACCACACCATGGCGCCCAGAAATCAACGAGGGTAGGGGTTTCGGAACCTATGAGTGCATCAAAATCCGCGTCGCTTACCTGTTGGACCTTATCGCTTGCCATGTTTCTCTCCTTGCGTGTGTTTGCTGTTTGAAAATAGAATATAGTTGGAGGTCTTCTTCCTTAAATACGACAATACATAGTCTACTGCAGGCCAGTTTACCTTCTGCCAATTTTAGTGACAAGTAAAAATCTGATTGCAAGTGTGTTGATAAGGTAAAACGGAAAAATCGATAGTCAATAGTCCGATTATTTTCCGGTGGCATCTCCAGCGATGGTGTTTGACACCCTTTCAGACTCCGTGCTATAGTCCGATCTTTTGGCAGGGATAACCATCCGGCACAGTTACCGCACTGGCCGCTAGGTGAGAAATGAAAAACCACGGATGAGGAGAATTCATGAATACAGTCAGATCAAATGCAATGTTTGCCGAGGCGCAGAAATTCATACCTGGCGGAGTCAACAGCCCCGTCAGGGCCTGTCGTTCCGTCGGCTGTGACCCCCTTTTCATCGACAAGGCCGCAGGTACCACGGTCTATGATGTCGATGGCAACGAATATACCGATTATGTCTGTTCCTGGGGGCCGATGATCATGGGACACGCCCATCCAGACATAGTCTCTGCCGTGCAGGCGAGTGCTGCAAAGGGAACCAGTTTTGGCGCCCCAACCGCCTCGGAGATCGAGCTGGCACGAATGGTGGTCGATGGTGTACCATCTGTAGAGAAAGTGCGATTCGTTAATTCCGGTACCGAAGCGACCATGAGTGCCGTTCGTCTCGCCAGGGGGTATACCGGCAGAAAAACAGTCATCAAATTTGACGGTTGTTATCATGGTCATGCCGATTCCTTCCTCATCAAGGCTGGCTCCGGCGTTATAACCCTCGGAATTCCCGGCAGCCCCGGAGTTCCCGATGACATCGTCAAGAATACCGCATCCATCCCCTATAACGATATGGATGCTCTCGAAAAAACCCTGCGTGACGAGGGCAAGGACATAGCCTGTGTCATAGTCGAACCGGTGGCCGGTAATATGGGATGTATACCGCCCCGACCCGAATTTTTGCAGAAACTGCGGAAACTGACCAGCGACCTGGGCATCATTCTTATCTTCGACGAGGTTATCACCGGTTTTCGACTCTCCTACGGAGGCGCTCAGGAGTATTTCGACGTTACTCCCGATCTTACCTGCCTGGGCAAGATCATCGGCGGTGGTCTACCAGTGGGCGCCTATGGCGGTAAAGCCGAGATCATGAATCATATCGCTCCCGACGGACCTGTCTACCAGGCGGGCACGCTTTCGGGCAATCCTCTGGCCATGTCCGCGGGTATAGCCGCCTTGAAAATCCTGCAGCGCCCCGATTTTTACGAGGAACTCAACGCCAAAAGCGAAGAAGTGGCGGCGAGACTGCGACAGACCGCCAAAGAGGTGGGAATCGATGTGCAGCTCAATGGTGTCGGATCGCTGATGACCGGCTTTTTCACCAAGGATCCGGTCACCGATTTCGATTCGGCCATGCGGGCCGACACCAGTCTCTATGGTCGTCACTATCGCAATATGCTGGCGCAGGGAATCTACCTGGCGCCGTCGCAGTTTGAAGTTGCTTTCATTTCAGCAGCTCATAGCGCCGAAGAGCTTGACAGGCTGGTAAAAATGACTGAATGGTCATTCAAAAAATTGCTGGAAACTTAAAAAATCCGTTGACTTTGGATGAGAGGCATGCTACCAAACCGTGATAGTACGGCAGTTGGTGGCAGAGCTGTTTTGGGAGGCTGTCATGTCCAGTGTGAAAAATGAATTTGTCCACCTGCTGGCGAACTATGGTCACATCGGTTTTACCTTCGTCGCCTGCATATTCATCGGCCTGGGTGGCGGAATTTTGCTTGACCAGAAAGTCTTTGATGGTCGAACCGCTCCCTGGTTCACCTTCATAGGACTGGCTTTTGGTATAGCGGCTGGTTTTAAAACCTTGCTCAGTATCCTCTGGCGTGCCAAAGACAACGGTGGAAAGGACAACGATAGAGGCGAGCGTGGATGATGACAGTATATCCCTGCAAAAAATGCAGGTTGCCGGCTGGATCTACCTTGTTATGCTTACCGCCGGATCATGGATACTGGTGTCATGGTCCTTTGCCTGGGCGGTGCTGGCTGGCGGAGTTATTTCGATATTGAGCTTTTCGCTGTCCCACCGCGATGTTGTCGGCTATTTCGAGTCCCTGTCCTCGGTGCCGGCAGAAGAGCAGGAGGGCAAGGAAAAAGTTCAAAAAAGCAAGACAGGATTTCTACTTCGATTTTGGTTTCGGATCGGTGTCATCGGCATTGTGCTGCTGCTGCTTATCAAAAGCGGCAAGGCCAATGTACTTGGGCTGATTTTGGGTTTGTCAACGGTAGTGTTTACCATCACGTTGAGCGCATTGCGTGCTGCCGGACACTATTTTTTCAGTGGGAGGAGGTAAAAAAGGGTTATGGAACATCCGATTCTATTCATTTCAATCATTCTGGAAAAACTGGGTTTGCCGGTGCCTCACGGCTTTGTCGGCCATACTTTTCTAGAGCAGCTGTGCGCGCCGTATATGACCTATACGTGGCTGGTTATGGCCTTTCTCTTTTTTGTTTCCAAGCTCACCCTTGGAAATCTGGAGATGATACCGGGGGCTGGTCAAAACTTCTGGGAGCTCGTCATCGGCGGCATGGATGACTTTTTCGCCGACAACATGGGCCGGGAGATGACCGACAAGCTGTTCCCGATGATCGCCACTTTCGCTTTGTATATCGCCGTTGCCAATCTTATCGGGCTCATTCCCGGTTTCATGTCGCCGACCTCGAGCATCAATACCACCCTGGCGTTGACCATTATCGTCTGGATAACCCACCACGTTATCGGCTTTCGGGCGCACGGGCTTAACTACTACAAACATTTCATCGGGCCCATGTGGTGGCTTATTCCGTTGATGCTGCCCATCGAACTGATCAGTAACTTCGCCAGACTGTTGTCGCTTTCCATTCGTCTGTTCGGCAACATCATGGCCAAGGAGACCCTGCTGGGAATCCTGTTCATGCTGGCCGGTGCATTTTTCGCGCCGCTGCCCATCATGGTTCTGGGCGTTCTGGTATCGCTTGTCCAGGCGATGGTATTTGTTCTGCTTACCGTCGTCTATATTTCCCAGGCACAGGAACATGCCCACTAATGATCGGTGCGTTTACTCTACGAGTGTAACACAAGAGCGCGGTCTTCGAGGCTGCGCTCTTGTATGAAGTTTCCTATGAGGAAGAAGGCCAAAGACTAATACTAAAAGGAGTTAAGCAATGGAAGGTAATTTACAGTTAGCGTTGATTTGTGTGGGTGCGGCTCTGTCCATCGGCCTTGCCGGTCTCGGAGCAGGTATCGGTATCGGTTCCGTCGGTCAGGGCGCCACCATGGGTCTTGCCCGTAACCCTGAGGTACAGCCGAAATTGATGGTTTTCATGATCCTCGGCATGGCCCTTGCCGAGTCCATCGCTATTTACGGACTTGTTATTTCTCTTATTCTCCTCTACGCTAACCCGCTGCTGTAGTAGAGAAGAAGAGACGCGTTTCGATCAGCTGTTGATCGAAAAAGGCCGCAGAGAAATCTGCGGCCTTTTTGCGTTTACAGGGCAGAATCGCCAGCATACTGGCATTTCTCTTTCTTCCTTTGAAGGAGTTGAAATGGCCTGTCAGGTTTCTGTCGCTTCTGTGGTTGGCATATACATGTCTTGCCAATTGCTGGTATTCCTGTCGAACAGACCATCTCAATTTGTGAAAAATCTGGGCTAAGCGGTTTTCGAGTGAGTATTGTACACGTGGCAGCCATGAGTTTTTTTGTTTGAAGGTATTGCGCTATGGAGAAGGACTATGACCGCGCCCGAAGATGACTGTATAATCCATCCCCGAAAGAGCAGAAGAGAAAGAGAGATCCCCCCGACCGGTATCCTCTGCGTCAATGCTTCAGAGGCGAAGGAGGCCGTCTCGATCATTCTTGAGGCCGGTGGAGAAAGAAGAACGCTGCACAATTCCCATCTCGTTGTCGCCGTTGATGGCGGCCGGTTTGTCGCCGGCCCGGCCCTTGGCGCTCCTGCCGCGGCTCTGGTGCTGGAGAAGTTGATCGTCCTTGGCGCCCGCAGGATTTTTTTTCTGGGATGGTGCGGTGCTGTCTGTTCGACTCTACCTCTAGGCGATATCCTTGTCCCGGCTGCAACTCTCAGCGGTGAAGGCACCTCGGCCTACTACACTGATTCGAGCAAACCAGAGCCCAGCAGCGCTCTTTCTTCCAGGGTGGAGGAGGTGCTGGACACCATTGGAGTGCCGTGGAGAAGAGGTACCGTATGGTCAACCGATGCTCCCTATCGGGAAAGCAGAAAGCACCTTCAGAAGCTTCATAGGACCGAGCAGGTGGTGGCAGTCGACATGGAGTTTTCGGCCTTGTGCAGCGTTGCCTCTTTTCGCAGTGTCGACTTTGCTGGTGCCATGGTCGTCTCTGACGAACTGTGGCGGGCGAACTGGCGGCCTGGATTCAAGGATGAGCTATTTACAAAACACCGCCGGCAGGTGCTCAAGGGATTTCTGGAAAAGGAGATGTAAGCTATGAAGAATGTTCATGTCACCAGCCTGGGCTGCCCTAAAAATTATGTTGATTCCGAGGTTATGATCGGAATGCTGGAGAGACGCGGATGGAGAGTTGTAGAACATCCTGAGGAAGCCGCAGTGCTGGTGGTCAACACCTGCGGCTTTATTCAGCCGGCCGTCGAGGAGAGCATCGAAGAAATACTCGAGCTCTCCGCCTACACGCAAAATGGAGAGAAAAAACTCGTGGTCACCGGTTGCATGGTGCAACGTTACAAAGACAGACTCTCTCGTGAAATCCCCGAAATCGATCTGCTGCTGGGAACCGAAGCCGTCGCCGATATCGCTGGGTTGCTCGAGGATCTCCTTGCTGATAAGAGACCGCCTGGGCGCATCTCTATGCCCGAGACCTTTCTCATGGACGCATCTTTACCGCGGACTCTGGCCACCCCACCGTTTCGAGCCTGGATGAAAATTACCGAGGGGTGCGACAACCATTGTTCCTATTGCATGATTCCGTCAATCCGCGGAAGACTTCGCAGCAGGGAAATTGACGATCTCATCCGAGAAGCGCTTCAACTGGAGGCCAAAGGCGTCAAAGAGCTTACCCTTATTGCCCAGGACCTTACTGCCTTCGGTGCCGACAGGGGCAAAAAAGATTTGGTACCGCTGCTTGAGTCCATTGCCGGCAATACGGCGATACCCTGGGTCAGGTTGCTCTATCTTTATCCTTCAGGAATAGATGAGGACCTGCTGCAGTTCATGGCTGCAGAGCCAAGAGTGGTCCCCTATCTCGACATACCCATGCAGCATGTCAGTGACCATATTCTCAAGCGCATGAACAGACCTTACGGGCGGGATGACCTGCTGTCGCTGATCGATACCATACGCACCATCGTCCCTGAAGTGGCGCTGAGAACGACCTTTCTCCTCGGATTTCCTGGAGAAACCGAGGCCGATGTCGACCTTGTCGAACAGTTTATACTGCGCATGCATATTGATCATGTCGGAGTGTTTGCCTATGCCAATGAAGAGGGCTGCCCCTCTGAGTTTTTTGAACAGCAGGTGCCCGAGTCAGAAAAACAGGCCAGGGTGGAACGAATCCTGTCGGTGCAGTCGAAAATTTCTGCGGATATACAGAGGCGATATTGTGGGAAAACGTTGGATGTGCTGGTTGAGGGGCTGAGCAGGGAAACGGATCTACTGCTGGAGGGGAGGACTCGTTTTCAGGCCCCTGATATAGACGGCTGCGTCTATATTAACGACGGCAAGGCACGTCCGGGCGATATTGTGCGCGTGAGGATCAGTGAAACACAGATCTACGATCTTGTCGGGGCGATAATCTGAAACGCTCATCTGCTGGTGTCGCTGAAAGACGAGAGCGCCGGCGAAAACAGGAGCATGCCCTGGTGCATGATGCCTCTCCTGCTTTGCCCTTTCTGCGAGTAACTGTTAGTTTTTCTTGGAATTGACCTGCTCTCTCAGATCTTTTCCCACTTTAAAAAATGGAAGTTTCTTGGGTCTGACCTTGATTTTCTTTCCTGTTTTGGGATTACGACCTTCATAGCTGTCGTAATGCTTTATGACAAAGCTGCCAAACCCACGAATTTCTATGCTCTCACCTCTGGCAAGCGCTTCCGTCATGGTTTCGATGACGGTATTGGTAATTGCAGCAGCTTCACGGTGCGGTACGTTTATGTCCTGCGCCAGAGATTCAATGAGTTCAGATTTATTCATGCTTTGCTCCTGTGCCCGTAAGTTGTTGTGTCCTGTAGGTGTCTACCCGGACGGTAGTTAGGTCATACCCGAAAATATTGCGATTATTGTCACAATAACAGGTTGTTATCCGCTAATGAATTCGCGCTGCATTTCGACGGCCAACGGACGAAAGCGGCGGCAGTATTTACTCATGATAATCATGACTTATGTAACTGACTAGATTTAATCAGCTATTTTTTCGTTTGTAAAGGAATTTTTTTGAAAATTATTTTTAAATCCTCTGGAGTTAAGCGACGATAGCCTCCTTTGGGAAGCTTGCCGAGCTGTAGACCGCCATAACTGGTGCGCTTGAGGTCAATCACACGATGGCCGATGGCTTCGAACATTTTTCTCACCTGGCGTTTGCGACCTTCATGGATGATGACCCTGATGAGTGTCGTATGCGGTCTGGCCTCGACAACGACAAGCTGTGCAGGCGATGTTCGGCGTCCTTCGAGATCAATCCCGTTGGCGAGATCTCTTAGTTTTCTGTTATCCGGCCGGCCTTCGACCAGGGCCTCATAGGTTTTTTTCACCTCATGACTGGGATGCTGTATTTTCTGGGCCAGTTCTCCATCGTTGGTGAGTATGAGGGCACCGTGGGTATCGATATCGAGACGGCCCACGGGAAAAAGTCGGACGGAGCTGTCTGTGATAAGCCCTGTAACAATTGGCCTGCCCTGCGGGTCTGAGACAGTGGTCACATAGCCCTTGGGCTTGTTGAGCAAATAGTATTCCTTGTGCTGCCTCTGTTTCAGGAGAGTGCCGTCAAAGGCGACGCGCTGGTGCGATGGATCAATCTTGACGCCCATATCGGTTACGATGGCACCATCGACGCTCACCCGCCCAGAGGCGATCAGTTCTTCGGCCTTCCTGCGTGAGGCAACCCCGCATTGAGCCAGGTACTTCTGCAGTCTCACAGGGGTACCCATCATCGCCATTGTGCAGGCATGATTCGCGGATATTTTTCATCCACCATGCGCCGTGTGGGTTCATCCACCTCGAGGACATCGGTGTACCAGGGCTTCATCCGGCAATCAATGACAATGGGTGCTTCGAGGCCGACATGAAAACGTTTTACATGCTGAGAAGCTCCGTAGATGTCTGCTGCGGGTTCAAAGCGGGTAAAAAAGGTCCACAGGAATTCCTGCATGGAAATGGTGGCCTCCCGGCTGCTGTCGACGACGATGATGACCTGCCACTGGCTGAGTTCCGGACTGACGGCAAGCCGCGCCGGCAGCTGAGGCTCCTGCTGGTAGGCCGGGCCCTGCACCACCAGCGTCCCTGGTAAAAAAGCAGTGGGTTCGGAGCAGCCGCGCGGCAGTTCACCGTTGAAGGTGCGGGAAAGTTCTCGTTTTTTCTCCCGGCCGAGCCCCATAAGCATGGCCTTGGAGCCTTTATTGACGGAGGGGCCGGTATAGTCGAGAGTGTCCTGGGAGACGTTGGCGAAGACAAAGAGGTCGCGATCCCACTGAACGCGCTCGAGCACATGGGTCCAGAGAGCGCCGAAGTCGCTGATGTCGATGCCGCCGTCGGTTATGATGAGAAATTTGGTCAGGGACAGCTGGCCTTCGCCGAGGACACGCAGGCCGCAGGCAAAGGCTTCCCGAGGATAGCGATCGGCAACCCTGGCGGCCGCCAGGCAGTGGAAACCGGTCTCGCCGAAGGTCTTCAATTCTTTGACGCCTTTCATCACCAGGGGAAACAGCGGTGAGAGGAGTTCCTGGAGAAAATCGCCGATAAAATAGTCTTCCTGCCTCGGTCTGCCGACCACGGTGGCCGGATAAACAGCATTCTTGCGGTGGTAGATATGGCTGACTTCAAAAACGGGATAGTCGTGCTCCAAGGAATTGTAGCCGTAGTGGTCGCCGAAGGGACCTTCTGGGAGACGTTTGTGTGGTGGTACAGCGCCTTTGATGGCGAATTCGCTCTGGGCGACTATGTCGTGGCCTCCCAGTGGATCCCGGGTCATCTGCAGTTTTTCACCCATGAGCAGTGAGGTCAGTATGAGTTCGGGAATATCTTCGGGAAGTGGAGCGATGGCGGAAAGCATCAGAGCAGGCGGTCCGCCGATGTAGAGGGTCAGCGGCAGGGGCTGGTTCTGCTTTTCCGCGTCATAGTAATGGTAACCGCCGCCTTTGTGGATCTGCCAGTGGATGCCCGTGGTGGCGTCATCATGCCTCTGTATTCTATACATGCCGAGGTTGTGGCCGCGGCCGTCGGGATGTTCTGTGTAGACCAGGGGCAGGGTGACAAAAGGCCCGCCGTCGCTGTGCCAGGACGTCAGCATCGGCAGCCGGCTCAGTTGCGGCGGCTTTATGCAGTTTTCCAGCACCGGTCCGGAGGCTGAGCGTTTTAGTCCGATCTTTACGGCATCGAGGAAGAGGGAGCGGTTGTCCCAGAGTTTGCCCAGGGTCGGCGGCATTATCGTTTCGGCAAGATTGACGATATCCCGGACGAACTGTTGTGGCTTGCGGCCAAAGGCCAATTCGAGGCGGCGATTGGTGCCGAAAAGGTTGGTAACAACCGGGAAAGAGGAGTCCTTGACAGAGGTGAACAACAGGGCCGGTCCTCCTCTGGCAATGACACGACGGTGGATTTCAGCGATCTCAAGATAGGGGTCCACCTGCTCTTCGATGATGAGCAGGTCGTTTTCCTTCTGCAGGAGATCGAGGTAGCTTTGCAGGTTGAACAGAGAAAAAGCGCTCATCTCGCCTCCCCGTCGCCAGAGTGGGAGTCGTCCCCGAGAAAAAGACGGTGATATTCGTCCTCGCTCAGATGCTGCCGTAGAAGGTGGGTGAAGGCATCAACATGCGCGAGTATTTCCGTTGTGCTGAGCCGTTTCGCCAGTGTTTGCGCGAAGTGTTGGTCACCGGCAAGCTGGAGAAAGCAGGCGAAGGATTGTTTGTCGAGGTCTTCGGAAAGGCCGAAGCACATCTGGTGTGGTTCCATAGTCATTGATATGTCTTCGCATGAGTGTTAGCTGTTTTCGGTAATCCGCCATTGCAACCTGCGGGACCGTGGTCCGTCGAACTCGCAGAAAAAAATTCTCTGCCAGGTCCCGAGGACGATTTGTCCGTTTTCAATCATCAAATTCAGGCTGCAGCCGATCAGCGACGACATGATATGGGCCGCAGAATTGCCTTCGAGATGTTTGAAGGGGTACTGCATGGGCACGATTTTCTGCATTCCGGCGATGATATCTTCCTGCACTGCCGGATCGGCGCCCTCATTGATAGTTAAGCCGGCGGTGGTATGAGGATTAAAAAGAAAACAGAAACCCTCTTCGACGGTGGAGTTCTGCACATGCTCGTTGATCAGGCGCGTAATATCGACAAGTTCCATTTTTCTGCGAGTCGGGACGCTCAGTTCGCCGGATGTCATGCTGGCCTCCTGTGGAGTATTCGCTGACCGTTGACTCTGGCGGCACCGATCTCCTCTGTCCTGTTGAAGTGTGTTTGCCACTTCGCAGGTGGTCTGTAAGGCGGCGTAAACGCCATTGTCGAATTATTCTTCACTATTCAAGCACTATATGTTCTTTTGAGACCACAGTCAATTGTTTCGGCGGCATGGGCGGTGACAGATCTGAGGCGGAGTGACTAAAGTGCGGCCTTCGGCCCCCTTTACTAGGTGCTCATCAGCATGCGCAGCCTCTGCTTTCAGATTGCTGCAACTGAGGCCGGCATGGGGAATCGTCCACTCTATTTCGTTTGACAGAGAATAATTGCGATATACTGTTAACAGCTGGAGCAGCGCCATGGGTGATTTGATTTTCCTTATTGGATACAGGGGGGTGGGTAAGACGACGGTTGGCAGAAGTTTGGCTGAGTATCTGGGATACGCGTTTGTCGATACCGATGCCGAGATTGTCCGCCGGAAGGGCACGGCAATAGCCGCAATAGTTGCAGAAGAGGGGTGGAAAGAATTCCGGCGCCTGGAAAAAGAGGTGTTGAATTCATTGAAAGATGCCAGCAGAGTGGTGGTCGCTACCGGCGGCGGTGCTGTCGTGCATCGACAGGCGTGGCAGCAGCTGCGCCGCAGGGCAACCATTTTCTGGCTCACAGCCGAAACACTCATTATTCTCCAGCGACTCGGGGCAGACCCTGCAAGCGAACATCAGCGGCCGCCCCTTGCCGGCCAGTCGATAGCCGAGGAGGTTGCCGCGGTAATGGCAGAGCGAATGCCGCTCTACAAATGTACTGCGCACCACTGTATCGATACCAGCGATCTTGGTGAAGATGCAGTGGTCAGGGTCATCGGCGATATTCTTGAGCGTTGAGCGGAGGTGTGGCCCGAACCGGGGACGAGGCTATGACAGATGAACGCAGGACGGGTGACAAACCTTCGAGAATGTATAAAATGCTTTGTAGCATCGGCGCTGATTGTGATAACCATAAAAGGGCAGTAGCAAGGCCGCAGGCAGCGAGGCCGCGCGGTGGCGGCCGGTGTCTCAGCCGCTGGTACTCTTCCTGCCGATGACCAAGCCTATGAAAAAGACACAGCGATCACCACGGAATATATGGATGCTCAGCCGCGAGTACGGAAACCTGGCCGGTGCCGGCGGCGTCAAGGATGTTGCCGAGCAGCTTTCCTGCTCTCTGGCGGCCTGGTCGGGACGTAAGGTGAGTGTTGCCCTGCCGCTCTACGGGTTTATGGATGCCGCTGCTCTTGGTTTTGTGCCTCTGGCTGATCCGCAGCTTGAGGGTACCGAACTCCTCTTTGATGTGGAGATGAACTATGCCTACGAGGAACGTCGGGAAAGCGTCAGGGTGTGGTACGGAAAGAAAGAAGGAGTGCATATCTATCTCCTCGACAGCCAGAGATTCAGGGAAAAGGCCAGCGTCTACACCTATACCATAGGCGAGGAACTCGCAGATCCATCAAAACGGCAGGGAGAGGGACATTTTGACTATTTCGCCATGAACCTGCTTCATCAGAAAGCGGCGCTGCAGCTTATGCTCCTCTTAGATGAAAAGCCGGATATCATTCACTGCCATGACGGACATACCGCGGTGCTTCCGGCCATCATCGCCGAAACTCCGTGGCTTTGCAGCTATTTCCGCCATACCGGCTGCATTGTCACTATCCATAACGCCGGCGCAGGGTATCACCAGGACGTACCGGATCTACCCTATGCCAAGGCCATGACGGGGCTGCCCTGGCATGCGGTGATGCGGTGCAGGTTGAGCGGTGGCAGTTTTGACCCGCTGATGGCCGCAGGCGTCTATGCCACCGTCAACACCGTGAGCGAGAACTATGCCAGAGAGTTGCAGAACAGCGTCGAAGACGAACAGACCGGTTGGCTGGGGCACCATCTTCTCGATATGGGGACAAAACTTGAAGGCATAACCAACGGGGTCGATCCCCATGCGTTCTCACCTCGCCGTGGCAGCGAGATAGGCTTGGCCGAAGCCTTTGACCCGCTCGAAGATGATACCATGGCCGGCAAGGCTGCCTGCAAAAAACGTCTGCTAGAGCAACTCAGTGCGGTTGCCCCCGAGGATGGCGTCAGCCAGTACGGTTTTCTCGATGGTGGCGAAAAGGTGCCTCTGTTCACATTCATCGGCAGGTTGAGCGCTCAGAAAGGCGTGGATATTCTACGTACTGCCATTGTCGAGATGGTCGCCAGCCATGAAGAATTTCAGATGGTCATACTAGGCAGTGGACCGGCATACATTGAACGGGAATTGATTGTTCTAACAGACCAGGCGCCGGGGAAAATCTGTTTTCTTTCGGGATACAATCCGCGGCTGGCCAATACGATTTACAGCGCAGGTGATTTCTTTGTTATACCTTCGCGTTACGAGCCATGTGGCCTGACTGATTATATCGCCCAGCTCTTTGCCAATCTTCCTGTCGTTCATCATATCGGCGGCCTGGTCAAGGTTATTGACGGGGAAACCGGCTTCGCCTATCAGGAAAACAGTCCCGGTGTCCTTGCCCGTACCATGGAACGGGCAATGACCGCCTACGCCGATAAGGCGCTCATCCGCACCATGCAGAAAAAGGCTATAGAGACAATAGAAAAAAAGTATACCTGGAAGGAAGTGAAGAAGCACTATCTGGAACTATATAAAAAAGCAATAATTGAGCAAACTGCGAGATAACCCGTATC
>JGI12210J13797_10038017_pt1 | contig 131155 bp, 120 predicted proteins | sample ElkSlonscriptome_3_FD_13797 | JGI IMG/M metagenome (IMG submission 13797) | reverse complement strand
AAAAGAAAGGCGAAATCACAAACGATTAACTTTAAATATCAAATCAAAGCTCAAATATAAGGATGACTTAGCTTTGAATGGAGTAACTCGGAATATAAGCTTTAGTGGAGCTTTTATCGAGCTTGACGGTGTTCCGCAAGTATTTAAAGACGATTATTTCAGTTTGGTATTGCTTCGCAAGGTAAAGTTTACGTGCCGTGTAATTCATTCCAATCCAGATGGTATTGGCTTCGAGTTTGATTATATTTTGATCAAATATTATGAACATTTTAAAAAGCTAATGCTTACGCATGCTAAAGACCCTGATAGGTTGATTAATGAGTTGGGGAGGTGGGGTGATCTTTCGTGATTACCAACTACCTCTGCGTGAATCATCGATTCACGGTATTGGGCTCTTGCTGAACGCTTCCCTTAACAGGCTTTGAAAAAAATGTTTTCTGCAGCAATGCAAAAGTAAACGGATCACTTCGATTCCAGGGAAACAATGATACACATCGCGCCATTGCGCAGTAACCGAAGATTATCTGAGCCCAAGTTCCTACAGTAGGTAGCCAATATATCACTTGCAGCGGTTCTGGTAATGCAACGATAAGAAGAATTAAGTACCAAAAACGTACTTGTACAGGAAAAGCGGTGATGTTTTTTTCTCGAATAATAAAATGAATTAATTGAAATATGGTAAGGCCGATAGCTAACGTGAAGCCGATAGAATTACCTGAGACACCATATGTAAGTAGCCCTGCAGTTACAAGCCAATACCACCAACCAATATCTTTATAATCAATCATTAACATAATAAATATCCTCTATTTGTTGCACCTAATCGCAAACGGAGTGAGTGCCACGATTCCCGGTGACGGTGTCTCCGAGAACAGGTAATCATGGAGAAACTGTAAAATATGCTTCTTGTATGCTTCTTGTATGGTTATACAGAAAAATTGGTGAGGCAACAAGCAGGAGAGCAATACCTAATCGATCAACGCCAGGCTGTAAATTGGCATTTTGGTAGTATATTGACCCGGATATGTACAGGAAGAAGATGACTTTGACGTTTTTTTCTCAACCGACGATTGCCGTAGGTCACTTCCAACTCTATGAAAGCAAAGATGCGTTCCCCAATGATCTGGAATCAGACAGATATTCCGGTGTCGCACAGCAGGCGTGGCATACATTTCCTCGGTGAATTCACTTCATCCTGTTATACCTCGGTCTCCGAGGTGTTGCAGTGTATCCTTCTTTATGAAAATGCTTATTGTCTTCGTTAAATAACGACAGGTCTTCTAGCCACAACGTCCCGGGAGCTCTTTCCACCAGTGTAAACAGGTAACATCCAGAGACATGAGGAGGGTGAGATGGTGCAGTATCAGATTTCTGTTGAAGAGTTTGGTTCCCTTAGTGCCTATGATGATCGCGACGAGGCAGTCAAACTGTCCACTTTGTGGCAGAAGGAAACCGCTGTTTTGGTCTTTGTTCGTCATTTTGGCTGAGTAATATGCCGTCAGCAGGTTGCTGAACTGGCTGGGTATCAGAATGATTTTTTACAGCGAGGAGCGCAGCTTGCTGTTATCGGTAGTGGTGGAAGCTATGATCTTATAAAATTCAGGGACGTGACAGGATATCAGGGGATTTTACTCACTGATCCATCCCTGGAGACCTTTAATTTTTTAAAGTTTAAAAGCGGCCTTGCCGATGTTGTCGGGATGAAATCCTTTACCCAGGGTTTTTCAGCTCTGAGGGCAGGTTTCTTGCCTGGTTCGCTTCAGGGGCATGCCCTGCAGCTTGGTGGTGCCGTGGTTGTCGTGCCGGAGGGTGAGATCACCTACCTTTTCAAAAGCTCTGCGGCAGGCGATCACCCGTCTGTTGAGGCTCTGCTGGAGGCCGTAGGATAAGTGTCGTCGTACACTTCCAACAACCTGAACGTGATCACCACGCCAGACCTGCATTTTTATCTCATCAAGCCTGCAAGAGACGAGAAGAGAATCAGTCAAGGAACGAAATGAGGATGCTGTCGTACTCTTGTGCCTGTTGTAATTGCTCTTGCCAGAGTGTCTATCACAGATGCAATAGCAAATATCAAAGTCACATTACGGAGATATTTAAATGATGGGCAATTCCTTCTTTTTTGCAAATCGTGTTCACTACACGGTGAACATCACCTAAACATCATTTTCCCGATGGATTTTTAGTCGCGCACTCACAGGCTCCTGCCTTTTTCAGAGCCCTAATGCGTTCTTCAATGGTGGATGTTCTATTTTCAAGAATATCGGCTTCAATGTCTGACTCAGTATAGTTAAAACAGTAGCAAATGAGATCTTTCACCATTCTCATACACCTCTTGATTAATTGATGTCGTTATAGCCGTGAGATCCTTCCATCCTGGCGTGTGCAGGTGAGCGATGCTCTTTGTGTATAACCTAAGGGGCATTGTTGCACCATTTAGATGAAAAATCTTTTTTATAGGAATATAGCTTTATCGTGAGTTGTCTATCTGTTTCGTATCGCCAAATGGTAAAACCTTTTTCCTCGAAGGTTTTATTTGAACCGAAATAGATGCTGTTTGCGAGCCTCTACGGTTACGGGATGGCCGAAAAATAATTTCAAACCTGTCGGTAATACATGCAATTTTTGTGTAAAGGGATAATGAATTGATTATCAGAGGAGAAAAAACATCAGACATTGAGACGATCGCTGAAGTGGCAAAGTCAGCTTTTGAGGATCATTCTTTCAGTCAACAAACTGAGCATCTGATCATTGATGATCTCCGTGCCGCTGGCGCACTGACCATGTCGCTTGTGGCTGAAATTGATGGATGGGTGGTTGGTCACATTGCCTTTTCCCCCGTTACGATTTCCGATGGAACATCGAACTGGCATGGTCTTGGTCCGGTGTCTGTGCTGCCGGAGTATCAAGGACGCCGAATAGGCACAGCGCTGGTCAATCGTGGGTTGGCCTTGCTGAGGTCTATGAGTAGCAAAGGTGTTGCGCTTGTGGGATTGCCAACATACTTCAATAGGTTTGGTTTTAAAAACCACCCCCGGCTAATCCATGAGGGAACGCCACAAGAAGTCTTTCTGGCAAAATCGCTTGTTGAACGGATGCCAAGTGGAACGGTTGAGTTCCATCAGGCATTCAAACAGCTGTCCATGATTGAAAAAGATGCCATTGCCGATGTTATTGTCGACTATGCAATTGCTGGCATAAAGGTAAATCCTGCGGACCCGGCGATTGAAAGTCTAATAAATAAGGAAATTTTGACCGAGATGCCAGGTGGTAAGTTTGTCATGCGGCCCTCCGCACTCGCAGAATATGACACATATCTTGCTAAGGTTGGTCAATTTAGGGCTACAGAAATGAGCCGTGTACACAAAAATCCGATATTGGCGGCGGTTACCTATGGAAATGGGTGATGATCCGCCAGAAGAAAGAGCATCAGAAAAAGTGTCCACTGGCAACAACTCTCTTTTGGCAACTGCCCAAATGTGGGTCAAGGAGCTTGGGATGGAGGGTCGTTGCCGACTCGATGTATGAATCAGCCATATGAGAATCCGCTTCCCTGTTTACGACATCGAGATGTAGTCCGCTCTTCGTTCAAATTTGGCAGCTGTTCCTGGATGTATCTTGAAACACACGTATAGCCGAAAGATTTGGTTACAGGGACAAGGGAGGGCTGAGCAGGCCATGAGAAGACCTCTTCGGTGACAACCTCTCTTATATTCTTGAGTTGCGGGAATATATTCTTCTCGCCAATGATCTCACCAGTGATAAAATTATTTACATATTTCTTTTCCGCGCATCGGGAGTGCCAGAATACGTGTATAAAAATCAGCATAACCTCTTTGGAAATTTTAAGAAAAGACCAAAAGAGTTACACAAGATGTAGTGTTAACCCAAAAACTGCAGTGAATGTCCGGGGCATATCCACGGTGCAAAGTGTATCGCAGGAGAAACAGGATCTTTTCTCTCTGCGGCCATGTGCAATATCCGGGGTAGATTACCCATGAGTTGATCACGACTGGAACATCACCTCACAACTCAGCATACAGCGGAGGAAAAAGCATGAGTTCCATCTTTGATACGATCCATCATCGACTTAGTCAAGCCATCCAATGTACCGATATCCCAGAAGATGTCTTCAACGGTTTAAGGTATCCCGAAAAAACACTGGCAGTAAATCTGGTCATTCGGCGGGATGACCGTTCATTTGTCAACTTCAAGGCCTGGCGCTGCCAATATGACAGCAGCAGGGGCCCCACCAAGGGGGGAATCCGCTTCCACCCCTCTGTCTGTATGGACGAGGTGATGCATCTTGCTTTTCTGATGACCATCAAATGCGCCATAGCCGGCCTCCCTTTCGGCGGAGCCAAAGGTGGAGTCTGCGTGGATGTCAAAAAACTCTCCGAACATGAGCTGGAACGTCTGGCCAGGGCGTATATTAAGGCCTTTGCCTCCATGGTCGGTCCGGACAAGGATATTCCCGCCCCGGATATGTATACCGGCGGTGCTGTACTGGCTTGGATGGCCGATGAGTTCGATCGTATCCAGGGTAAAAAGTACCGTGCTGCTCTCACCGGCAAACCGGTGGCTATGAATGGTTCTCAGGGGCGTATTGAAGCAACCGGGCTTGGTGGCTATTACGTACTTAACACAATGATCGAATCCGGTCTCTGTAGTGGCGAGTCGCTTAAAATCGGCTTCCAGGGTTTTGGCAATGTCGCTTCATTCTGCGCCCGTTATCTTGCCGAGGACGGTCATAGAATCGTGGCGGTCAGTGATTCCTCGGCCTGTCTCTTTTGCGCCGAGGGTCTTGATGTTGAGGCCTTGATACGCTACAAGGATGAGCAGAGGCGCTTTTCCGACTATGAGCAGGAGAAGGTCGAAGTACTTGAGCCGGCAGAAGTTCTCACTATCGACTGTGACATTCTGGCGCCCGCCGCTCTGGCGGATCAGATACATAAGGACAATGCCGGTCAGATCAAAGCCTCCGTCATCCTTGAGCTTGCCAATGCGCCGGTTACCGAAGAAGCTGACAGCATCCTGCAGGACAATAATGTAGTCGTTATACCCGATGTCCTGGCCAACAGCGGCGGGGTTATCGTTTCCTATTTCGAGTGGGTGCAGAACCGTACAGGCGACTACTGGCAAAAAGAATACGTCTTTGAGCGGTTGAGAAAACAGATCGAGAAGGCGGCGGCTGACGTGGTGTGCTGCAAGGAGGAGTACCAGGTCGAATCATTACGGACGGCAGCCTATATTCTGGCACTCAAAGAAATTGCTGAAGTGATTATGGCGAAAAATGTGAAGTAATGGAGCACGCTTCTCAAGGGATTCCTTGAAAAACCTTCAGGGCGCTCACAAGGGAAGTTGACTATAAAGATTGAGTGAGTCGAGTAAATGACATTTTGTCAGTGCTTTCTGGCAGATGGTCAGATCAAACCGGAAATTGTCGTTCAAAATATTCCATGGAACCTTGCACCAACACTACGTCTCCCTGTGCGTATCAGATAGACCGGCATTGCCTTATATGCGGCAGGCCGGCGGCACGTCCATTTATGATCATTGAGACAAGGAGCTATTGGCGTTGCCATGCCTGCCAGGCAACTTTTCTCGATCCGGCCCACAGAATATCGACTGAAGAAGAATACACCCTCTATTGCCAACACAGGAATGAACCGGATGATCCACGGTATCGCCATTTTCTTTCAAAGCTCGCCGGGCCTCTTCTACAGCGTCTACCACCGAAGGCGAAAGGATTGGATTATGGATGCGGCCCGGGCCCTGCACTCCCCTGCATGCTGCGCCAAGCTGGGCACCGCGTGAGCCTGTTTGACGTGCATTTCTCCCCCGATCGCAAACCGCTTGACGACTTTTTCGACTTTATCACCTGCAGCGAAGCCATCGAGCATTTCCACCATCCCGCCAAAGAGTTCAGATGTTTCGACAGAATATTACGGCCGGGCGGGTGGCTGGCGTTGATGACCTGTTTTCAGACCGACGATTCCCGTTTCGCCTCCTGGCATTATCGTCGTGACTTGACGCACGTGGTGTTTTACCGGGAAGCCACACTTCGCTATCTCGCCCGCGATTTTGGCTGGTCATGCGAAATTCCGGAGAAAAATGTGGCCTTGATGCGGAAACCCTGGAGCATTCAGGAGTGAGTGACCGGAACGTGTGTTTTTCTTGGAATGTTCGGCCAAATGTGGTCTCGTCAGCAGATGCCCTGATGAATCAGCAGTTCTTCGACAGAGGCAAGAACATAAGCTACACGGCCTTGACACTGCGCCAGGCGCATTCCCAGCTTTCATCGAGGTAGGTGGGCAACGGTCTTTCCAGTATATTATCGATCCGCAGTGAGATCATGCGCATTGGGCCGGCAAAGAGGGCCACGAGGGCCACGTCGGCATCGATGTCACGTATTTCTCCCCGTTGCTGTCCCTGTATTACCATTTCCTTCATTTTTAAAAACGGCAGGGAGGCAAAGACCGATTTTTCCACAGCCATGAATTCCCTGTGTTTGGTGTAGAAAAGGTACTGCATGGAGGCGGGGGCTCTTTCGGTGGTGTCGAACAGATGGTGGACGATGGCCTTGCAGCGGCCTGCGGTGTCCAGATGCTTCCTTTCTATCTCGCAGAGGGCTTCATAGAGACAGTTTTCGATGTTGCTGAAAAGTGTTATGGCAATGGCTTCTTTGTTTTTGAAGTAATTGTAAAGGGTACCGACGCTTAAGTTCAGGGCGGCCTGGATGTCACTCACCGAGGTGTTGAAGTAGCCCTTTTCGGTAAAGAGTCTCAGGGCTTCGAGAAGTATCTTCTCCTGTCGTTCCTGTTTTTTGGAGTCTCTCATGATTGTTATACACTAATATATGACCAAAGCGGCCTGCTTGGTGGTTTTCGCCTGTGTCTTCAGGTGCGACCGCTGAGGGTGACTTCTACCTATGCCTATACTTCCGCCAGCCGGTCTTGGGCAAAGACAAGAAATCCGGGCGGGCCGGATGGGCTGGACCTGGTCAGGGCGAACCTAATTCGACCGGCATCAAATGTCAATCATATCTGTCACTTTGTGGTAAGGCCCATGCCGCCTTCACTTGCAGGGAATTCCTCCGCTCTGTTGTCGGCTGGTCCGGTCACGCCTCGCTGTCGTTTCCCACCGGACAGATAAATTCGCATTTGCGGCAGTATTTGACAGGAACCCCTGTATTCACGCCGCCTTTGTTTTCGCTCTGACGAATATCCTCATCCATTTGATGACCACACAACTCTCTGTCGTAGGCTCCATCCCGGGCCGGCAGCTCCGAAACCTCGATGCCGTCCGGGACACTGCGCTTTTCCGACATGCTCTTTTCCGGGCAGACGTTTCTGCAGTGAATGTCGCAGCCGGTGCAGGGGTCGAAGCCGATCGGACCGGTGGACCGCAGGCCGGCCTCGAGCAGTAGAGCGCGCAGACGTATCCTTGGCCCGAAGCCGGGGGTGATCAGCAGGTTGTTCCTGCCTATGCAGCCGAGTCCTGCTAGGACAGCTGCATCCTTGAGAAAGACACCTCCCTTCTCGACAAAGTAGTGGAGTTTGTGACAGCGCACCCCCATAGTCTCCTGGAGATTGTGCCTGGTGTGTTCAAGACTGTCTATCAGCATCTGATTTCCCGGGGTGCCGCTGCCGTCCCACCAGTCGAGTTCTGGAAGATGGGCAGGATGAGCTATACCGATGACGAGAACCCAGGCCTTGCTCGGGTGCCGGTTGATTTCGGTGCCCCGTGATTGCAGATGGTCGGCGACGGCTCTCCCTTGGGGAATGCCTAAATGCGCGTAGAGCAAAGAAGAGGGGGCCTCCTGCAGGGCCTTCATCGAGGCTATGCCGGCGATGTCGGCGCCATTGTCAATGGCTGTTTGGATGATTCTGGCGCTGGTATCCATGGCGGACCTTGGAGTTGTATACTTTTATCACACAGCACCGGTGGTCTGCGTCTTTGTTGGTGTTTCTATTACACAAGGTACGGATTGCATGGGGGGCTGTCAAAAAAACGATACCATGACGTCGCCTATATTCAGGAAATAGTTTGTATTTGCAATGCCGAGTGAGAATTCATATCCTTATAGGATATCAGCTGTTAGGGAGGAAAGAATGCGGGATATTATACGATGGTTGCGGAAAGTGGAGCACTCCGCCGGTGAGACCTATGCCGAGGCCGCCGCCTTGTATGCGGGTGAGCGCGACTTTTCAGCATTTCTGGAGCATCTTGCTGCAGAAGAGGCGTGGCACTGCCAGGTAATGGAAAGCGCCGAGACGTATGTCGCCGAGGTGGAGAGCATCGAGCCGGATTTCAGTGTCGACGAGGAAACCGGCACCAGGATTTTGGGCTATTTCGAGGACATGAAAGAAGGGCTGGGAAGCGGTACGCTTTCCCGACAGGCGCTGCTGGAAAAAATCGTTGAGGCCGAGCTGTCCGAATGGAATGATATATTTTGGTATGTGGTCAACACACTCAAAGACCAGACGAACGAATTCAGCTTTTATACAGCCCGCATCCAGGCGCATGTCAAACGCATCGAACACTATCTCCAGGATGTGGAGAAGAACACGACCATATTGGAAAAAATACAAACCCTGCAGCCGGTCTGGGTCGAGAGTATTCTCATTGCCGAAGACAACGAGATGATCGCTGAACTGGTGGCGTCCCTTCTTGGCCGGGAGGGAAACATAGATGTCGTACATGACGGCACCGATGCCCTTGAACGCATAGAGAGCAAATTCTACAAACTGATTGTCTCCGATATAAATATGCCGCACATGGACGGCTTTACCCTCTATGAGCGGTGTGAACGGAAATTTCCTGGTATTGGTTCTCGCTTTCTCTTTATCAGCGGCAACCTCTCCCCCGAGAAGATAGGCTATCTTGAAAAAAGGAACATCAGCTATCTGGCCAAACCCATGGCGATTCAGGAACTGCGAGAAATTGCCGCCCGTATTCTTCTTTCGGCATGAGAGCGCGGCACTGCCCATAACCCTGGTCGCTGCGAGAAGATACTCACCCGGATTCTACCGCCATGAAAGACTATCAAACGCCATCCGACGTTCGCATATCCTCCTGGAACCAGCTCCAGGACCAGCTCTTCAGAGGCTCCTGGAATGACTCCCTGCAACGGTACCGCTCACCGTTTGCCTTCCGCGGTCTCTCCGACAGCCGCTACCGTCTGCAGACGTCGATCAAGCGTCTGGAAGGTCCTTACTGGCAGCTGGAACGGCACCTGCTGCGCAATTTCAGGAAGTATGCCCAGCTTGAAGCCCGGGAGCTTGGCAGTTTCTGGCATCTGCTCTCCATCGCTCAGCATCACGGTCTGCCGACAAGACTCCTGGACTGGACCTATTCCCCCTATATCGCCCTCCATTTTGCCACGGCCAACCTTGAACGTTTCGATACCGACGGCGTTATCTGGGTTGTCGATTACCAGAAGGCCCATAATCACCTGCCGCCCTCCTTGAAGAATCTGCTCAGATCCGAAGGTGCTCAGGCGTTTACCGTTGAACTGCTCAACGCCCTGCAGCAGCATCAGCACCATGGTCCGGACGAGACGATTTTCCAGGAGTTTGTCGAGACCCTGGCGGAATTCGATTCTCTGGGCTCGGAGGAGGAGTTTCTGCTCTTTTTTGAACCGCCTTCCATGAGCGAGAGAATCGTCAACCAGTTCGCCCTATTTTCGGTCATGCCCAATGCCCGCAGAAATATCGATGACTGGCTCGAGGCCAATGCCGAACTGTACCGGCGCATCATCATACCGGCGACCCTGAAATGGGAATGCCGAGACAAGCTCGACCAGTGCAATATCACCGAACGTGTCCTCTTTCCTGGGCTGGATGGGCTCAGCTCCTGGCTGAAAAGACAGTACAGCCCTAAGCAATAGAGAGACCAAGAAGATCGGCACCAGATCAGTCATCGGCGCCGCTTTTCATTTTACTGCGTGGAGTTATGGTAGAATAGAGGTGTTTGGCCGCCCTGGAGGCGTGGTGCAGATGGGCAAACCAGCCAGCGCTCCAGATGCTGGCCGGAATACAGAGGAGAGCAAGCAAACCTATGGTATGTGGAGTGTGTGAAGGAAACAACCAAAGGATACGGGGTGAAAAATGAAACAGAAAATCCCTGAGGTTTTTGATGTGTGTGTGTTGGGGTGTGGTCCGGCGGGCTTTGCCGGGGCCATGAGGGCCCTCGACTTTGGCAGGCATGTCTGTATCGTCGAAGGAGCTGAAATCGGCGGGGCGGGCGTGATGTGGGGGGCGCTGGCCTCCAAGACCATGTGGGAGCTGGCCAAGGATTACGCCATCGCCGCCAAGCAGGACCGGGGGTATCGGGTGGCCAATCTGACGGTGGACTACTGCGCAATGCGCGACTCGGTGCTGCAGGCGGCCAAGGAAAAACAGTACCAGATGCTTTCTCAGATCGAGAGCTATTCAGCGGCACGGTGGGAGGGGCCGGGGTCTTTGACGCTGAAAAACGGCTGGGGCAGGTTCATCTCCGACAAAGCCATTGAAGTACGACACCCCGACGGTACCACTGAGGAGGTGAAGGCCCATCATTTCCTGATTGCCACGGGGTCGCGGCCCAGGAATTTTCCGCATATCGCCGTCGACCAGAGACGGGTGTTCAATTCCGACGGTATTCTCAACCTCCAGTGTTTTCCCAAGAGGCTGGTAATCATCGGCGCCGGTATTATCGGCTGTGAGTATGCCACCATCTTTTCCAACTTCGCCCAGACCAAAGTCTATCTGGTCGATCGTGCCAGAAGGATTATTCCCTTTGAGGACACAGACGTCTCCGATTTCGTCAGCGGCAACCTGGCGCGTAACGGTGTGCGCATCATTCACTCGGCCCAGGTGCGGGACATCGTCCATCAGCGGGATTTTCTCCAGGTGGTGCTCGATTTCAAGGAGGGGCATTCCGAGGTCATTGAGGCCGATGCCGCCTTTATTTCCATAGGCCGTTATTTTGACCGCTCGCGTATGGGGCTCGAGGCGCTGGGCTTAGAAACGGATAAACCGGGTATTCTGCAAACCGATGACAACTGCTGCGTCAAGGACAATATCTATGCCGCCGGTGACCTCACCCATCATCCGGCCCTGGTCAACATCGCCGAGATGGAAGGACGCTATGCTGTCAAACATATGTACGGCAAGAACACCTGGCCGCTGAATTACGACAACATGTCCACCGTCATGTTTTTCTATCCGGCGGTGGCCGCCGTAGGGCTCAACGAAAAAGCCTGTCGTAACAAGAAAATACCTCACCGCGTAGCCTATTACTCCAACGCTCTGTGCAACAGGGCCATCGCCATGAGGGCCACGCACGGCTTCGTCAAGATCATTGTCAGCGACGACGAACAGCAGCGCATTCTTGGCATGCGGGCGGCCGGACCGCAGGTCTCCAGCACCATTATGTCAATCGCGCATTTTTTGGACCAGGGCAAGGGAATACTCGATGTCCTCAAAAGCGTCTATCCCCATCCGACCATAACGGAGGGGATCGAGGAGTGTCTGCGCATGCTGCTTGGCAAGTCGATCTTCAAGCCTCGGGTCTTTCCCGAGCACCTGCAGATTCACCGCTGGCATCCGGACACCGGTAGCGTCGATGACACCAGCTGCTGAGATGGTTTTGGGGGGTTCTTACAGAAAAAAAGGATGTAGTCAGCCGCCATGATGGGTGCACCTGGCGAGGACAACCTTTTTCGTAAGCGGATCTGCCGGAACCCTGTGCGGAGGAGTGAGAGGGAGATACAAATAAGGGGGCAAATATTCTTGCCCCCTTTTTGAGAACCCGCCTGGTTAGTCGGCGGGGTTATAAATGTAATTCTGCAAAAAGATGCCTTCCATTTTGCGGTGCCTGTGACAAAAAAGACCTCAATTGTCTTCTTGGGGGCTCCTATTGCCAGAGTACGTCTTTTTCAAGATTGATTCTGGTGCCGCCATGTTGTTCGGCGTCGGTTTTTTTGGCGGTTTTAAATTTGTTTAACGCGCATACGAATTTTCGCCCGTCCTTCACTTTCACCAGAATATATGCTTCTTGGTTGCCTCTCATGGTTGATCTCCTTGTCATTTGAGGATTGCCATAACCATCTAGACAGCGTTCGTTGGAACACAATAACCAGCAGCAAATATCGATTATTGGTTGGAAAAACTAATGACCCTTTTCCCCCCCAGCCGGGCATCTCTTTCGTTTTCGATCCTCCCCTGGTATTGGTTGTCTGTCGTCAACGTTTCTGTATTTCTTTGCTACAGCGTAGCATAATAGTCTACCTCTTAAAAGTAGGAACTACTCTCATCTCTGTAAAGGCAAAGTTGGTGGGTATTCACATACCGTCTCTGGGGGACCGGAAAAATACCAGGGATGAGCAGGCACCCGCGGTACAGATAATTGCGCTGCGGATGCCTGGTCGATTGTAAATCGTGCAGAGATACAATATAGTGCAGAGCCTGTGGCGCTCTCGGGGAGCTGCCATACTGGTAGGAATACTCTTCACAGTACATGGTGTACCAGAAGGTGAAGAATGAGTTATCCCCGGCCGGAGCTCATAAAAAATATCGGCATTGGAGAGAAAGCCAATGCAGTTTAACCCTCAATACAACCAGAGGCCAACTGGCATGACCGATTTTACAGAAAAAACGCAATCCGCCTACAGCTATCCGCTGTTGATAAAAAACCTTCTCTACTCGCCGGTGGTTGATACTCCCCGGCAGGAAATAGTCTACAGGGGGGAGAAGCGCTTCACCTATGAACAGTTCCGCCGGCGGGTGTGCCGGCTGGCCAACGTACTCGTAGAACTCGGCGTTCAACCAGGAGACACCATCGGCGTCATGGACTGGGACAGTCACAGGTATCTGGAGTGTTTTTTTGCAGTCCCGATGATTGGTGCTGTCCTCCACACTGTCAATGTCAAACTATCGCCGGAGCAGGTCCTTTATACTCTCAATCACGCCGAGGACGACTATATTTTCGTCAACGAAGAGTTTTTGCCGCTTCTTGAGCAGATAAAGGCACGCCTCGACATGGTCAAAGGATATGTCGTCCTTCAGGACGAGTACCGGCAGACCGAGACAACAGTGCCCCTGACCGGCGAATATGAGACGCTGCTGGCGGCGGCGCCGGAGGAGTACGCATTTGCCGATTTCGATGAAAACAGGCGGGCCACCACCTTTTACACCACAGGCACCACGGGAATGCCCAAGGGGGTATTCTTCAGTCACCGCCAGCTGGTGCTGCATACTTTGGCAACACTCTCGGCGCTTAGCTCTGCGGCCAAACAGGGGAGGTTTCACCGGGAAGATGTCTATATGCCCATTACCCCCATGTTCCATGTCCATGCCTGGGGATTCCCCTATATCGCCACTTTTACCGGTGTCAAGCAGGTGTATCCGGGCAAGTACATGCCTTCCAATCTACTGCGTCTCATTGCCCAGGAAAAAGTGACCTTCAGCCACTGCGTACCTACCATTCTCCATCTGCTTATGAGCGATCCCACCTTCGCCGACACTGACCTCAGCGCCTGGAAAGTGGTCATTGGCGGTGCGGCGCTTCCTAAAGCCCTGTGTCGCGCCTATTTGCGCAAGGGCGTCGACATCTTCTCCGGATACGGCATGTCGGAGACCTGTCCGGTATTGAGCCTTGCGCAGGTGGACGAAGATGATCTCAGCGAAGAGCAAGAGATTGAAATACGCTGCAAGACCGGCAGGGCCATCCCCTTAGTCGATCTGCGGGTCGTCGATGCTGATATGCACGATGTCGGTGGCGATGGCCGGTCCGTGGGCGAGGTGGTCGTGCGCTCCCCGTGGTTGACGCAGGCCTATCTCAAGGACAAACGCAATTCCGAGCTTCTGTGGCAGGGGGGCTATCTCCATACCGGAGATGTCGCCAGCATTGATGACAGGGCCTATGTTAGTATTACCGACAGGATAAAGGACGTCATCAAGATCGGCGGTGAGTGGATTTCCTCGCTCGAGCTTGAAGATGTGATCTCCCAGCACCCGTCGGTGGCTGAGGTGGCGGTTGTCGGCAAAGCAGACGAGAAGTGGGGAGAGCGGCCGCTGGCGCTGGTTGTGGCCAAGGAAAAGGTTGGGGCCAAGGAACTCGTCAGGCATGTCCAGGGGTTCACCGACACGGGAATATTGAACAAACAGGCATTGCTGCTTAAGGTAGAGTTGGTTGATTCGATCGATAAAACAAGTGTCGGCAAGATTGACAAAAAGCTGCTGCGGGAGAAATATCTGATCCCGTAAACACTCTCGGTTGTGTAAATTGGCCGGATAGCGGCACGAAGATGAATGCGTTTACGAAGTATATGTTTTTTGGGTTTTCTCCTATGGCAATACACACGATACCAACAACAGTGAGGATGAGTCGCTTTGTGGCACTGCTGGGCAGTGCTGTCACTCTGGTGCAGATCGTACTTTTGGCCAGTGAGCGGCAGGCGATATGTTTAAACGACGGCTGCACAGTGGTCGATTCCCTGACGACCATTCCGCCGATTTTTATTAATATCGGCGGTTTTGTTTTCTTTCAGGCGGTTTTCTGGGGATATTGGGTAGCCGGCAGTGATGCCGGACGCCGGCGGCTGGTGAATGTGATTTTGCTGGCAGCCCTGGCAGCGGAAGCTGTTCTGGTCTCCTTTCAGCACTATGTGGCCCAGACGTTTTGCTCGTACTGTTTGATTATCCTGGCTTTTGTCCTGCTCCTCAATATACTTGCCGGCCTGCGCCATCTTGTCGCCGCTGCCGTGGTTTTCGGTGCTGTGCTCGCCGCCTTTGCCAGCCTGCAATTCTCCGGAGGTGGCCTCGACCCTCTTGCCGACCTCGACAGCGGCTCCTATGCCGTGCTTAACGGCGGTGAGAATGAGGCCGGGACGAAGTATCTCTTTTTTTCCTCGAGCTGTAAATACTGTGAGGAAATTATTGAAAACCTGGACACCAAAATCCCATGCACCATTCGCTTCAACCCCATCGACGAGATAGATGCGTTCGGCCTGCCTGCGGCGGAACGCCAGCAGACCTATTCTCCGGAAATCAACCGGGCGGCCCTCGAACACTTCGGGGTCGAGCAGATTCCGGTGCTGCTGGCCCGCTCTTCCCTCAGTCTGGAGTTGTACACGGGAGCGGGACCCATCCGCACGTATTTGCAGGAACATTGCCCGGCCGTGGCAGCGCCTGTGCAGGAGGATGATATTACCTTTGGAGAAACGAGTGGCAGCTCCGGTGGCGGCAGCTTCCTCAATGAGTATCAACTTCCCGGCGACGAAGCCTGCAGGGTGGATGTAGACTGCGAGGACCCGGCAGAGGAGATACCCCAGCAGCAGTAGGCTCAGTTCTTTTCCCGGGGCAGCGGAGGCATCGTCGCCACATCTTTTTACCAGAGCACAATTACGAGGAAGCCTAAAATGATGGAAACCCCGGTAATGTTCAATAGTGCAGACGGTGTCTCGCTCGAAGGCCTGTTGGCCAGGTCTTCCGGTTCTTCAGGAGTAATAGTAAACCACCCGCACTCTCTCTACGGCGGAAATATGGTAAACCCGGTGGTTGAAGCCATAACCGGGGTTTACGCCGATAAAGGATTTACCACTTTGCGCTTCAACTTCCGGGGCGTGGGTAAGAGTGATGGCGCCTTCGCCGACGGTAGCGGCGAACAGCTCGATGTCAGCGGCGCCATCGAATATCTGCTCGGGGCGGGAATCGAGCGAGTGCATCTGGTCGGCTATTCCTTCGGCGCCAGAGTGCTGGCCGGCATGGCGCACCTGCCTCCTCAAGTCTGTCTGCAACTGCATGTCGCTCCGCCGGTGGCCTTGATGGACTATGATTCCATTACTCATATCGGCAAGCTCCGTCATGTCATCGTCGGTCAGGATGACGATATCGCCCCGCCCGATACCATCAGAGCCCTAATCGAAGGCTGGAACGCCGAGGCCAGCTGTACCGTTATCAGCGGTGCCGACCATTTCTTCAGCCGGACCATGGAGGAGTTCAAGAGAGTCCTGGCCAAACTCGTCGACGACGTCGAATAATCCCTGCCAGGAAGCCTTTTCGATCTTCTGCAGATAAAAAGGTCCCGTCTGCTCAGCAAAGAGCTGTGCACGAGGCAGTTCTTTTCCGGGATTTTTCTGCTTTTCCCTTCACAGCTGAGACGTAACAGGTACAATAGAAGAAGGAGGAAGGGGATTAACACTGAAGGATTCCAGGCTATGAAGAGACATCTCCAGGCTCTCATCGAAACCGCATGTGCTGCAGGCGTCAGCGACGCCCGCCTGATCTCTCCGCAACGGCTGGTCGTTCAGGAGAAGTTCGTTGAATACTGTCTTACGCCCAAGTGCCGGAATTACGGGCTCTCAGCCGGATGTCCACCCCACGTCGCCGGGCCGCAGCAGTTTCGTCGGTGGCGCGAGGAGGCCGTCCATGCTCTGGTTGTCCGCCTGGATGTGCCGGCCAAACTCCTTTTCACTCCGAAGCGGATCGATGTTTTCAGAAAACTGCACCGGAGTGTGGCCACGGTCGAACTGCAGGCTGCGGGTATGGCCTACCCCTGTTCCCGTGGTTTTGCGGGAGGCTCCTGCAAGGATATTTTCTGTAGAGATAATAAAGAGTGTTTACAGCTGTCGTCGCAGGGAGTCTGCAGAAATCCTCTCGAGGCCAGGCCCTCGCTGTCTGGTTTTGGCGTGGATGTCGGCAAGATGATGGCAGCGGCGGGATGGAGCGACACTATCCCGGCTGTAGAGACAACAATGGAGGAGTCGGTGAGCTGGGTTGCAGGTCTGGTCCTGCTCAGCAGGAAAAAGGATGGTTACCTCCGTGGACCAGCTGGCTCCGAGGAGGTCCTGTCTTTCCGGCGGCGGGCTCCCTGTCTGAAGATATAGTTGTGCGTCGAGCATAGAGAAGCATCATAGCGTATATCTGTATGACCGGTGCAGCCATATAAATAATTCCCCAGGCGATGGCGGTTTATGGGGCAAGACAGACACAAAGAGGAGAACACAAACGATGACATGCAGTTTTTCAGGAGAACAGCTCGAGGCAGTGAGGGTCTTCCATGGCCACAGCTGTCCAGGACTCGCCATTGGTATCAGGGCTGCCGAGTATGCCCTGCGCGAATTCGCCGGTATTGATGACGGCAATCTCGTCTGTGTCAGTGAGACGGACATGTGCGGTGTCGACGGTATTCAGTATTTGACCGGCTGCACTTTCGGTAAGGGCAATTTCATCCACCGCGATGTAGGTAAGGCCGCCTTTTCCTTCTTTGACCGCGGCAGCGGCAAAGCGCTGCGTTTTCTTCTGCGAACTGATGCCAAAGACGGCAAAAACGCTCCGGCCGCCGATCGCCAGGAAATGATCACTCTCCTCATGGACAAGCCACTGGAGGAAGTCTTTACCTGTACTCCGCTTGATGAGCAGCCGCCGAAGCGGGCGCGGATACTGAGTTCTCTGGTCTGCGAACAGTGCCATGAGGAGACGATGGAGTCACGCACTCGTCGCTATCAGGGGCAGACATTGTGCATTCCCTGTTTTACCGAAGTAGAGCAGAAACTGTGAGGCCACGCGTCGTGTCCTCCACATCGCCGCAAGTGCAGCGATCTACTGTCGCCGGAGTTCTTTTCGGGAGTCTTTTGCCTTGACGCGACAATCCATGGGAGATGCACATTTATATAAGAAAATTCTCAATGCCATGTCCAGCCATATTGCCATTCTCGACGAGGACGGCAATATCGTCGAAACCAACCGGGCATGGCGGGAGTTCGGCAGCGACAACGGTCTGGAAATTGCCGACGGTTGCCTGCACTGCAACTATCTGGAGGCCTGTGAAGCAGGAAACGGCGATCCGGAAGATGACGGTCTCAAAGTTGCCGGCGGCATCCGCCGGGTGATCGCCGGAGAGATCGACGAGTTTCTGATGCAGTATCCCTGTCATTCACCCGAAGAGCAGCACTGGTTCGTGGTGCGTGTCGTTCCCTACAGAGATGAGCAGCTGCGGCGTGTAATTGTCAGCCACGAGAATATCACCCCGATCGTCGCGGTCCAGAAAGCTCTGGAGAAAAAAGAACAAGAACTGGAGCGCCAGGCGGAAAAGCAGCAGGAGACCAACATCGCTCTCAGAGTCTTGCTGGACCAGCGTAACGAGGACAGAAAGCACATTGAGTCAGCGGTCTTTGCCAATGTCGACCGGCTGGTCCTTCCCTATCTGGAAAAACTCAACGCCTCCCGGTTGACCCACAACCAGAAAACCCTGGTTGAAATAATCAGCAGCAATCTCGAAGATATTATCTCACCCTTTCTCAAGCGCCTGTCCACGCTGGAACTGCGCTTCACCCCTCAGGAGATGGAAGTTGCTCACCTCATACGCAATGGTCGCTCAAGTAAGGAAATTGCCGAAGTGCTGTTTCTGTCCGTGGCCGGAGTCGATTTCCACCGCAAGAATTTGCGGAAAAAGCTGGGACTGACCAACAGCGGCCAAAACCTCAGGTCTTATTTGATGTCGCTGGAATAAAAAGGAAGGGAAGAGTCGCGGAAATGTTCTGGTTAGCCCTTCTCTCCCAGGTATCTCTCGGCGTCCATGGCGGCCATACAGCCGCTGCCGGCGGCGGTGACTGCCTGGCGGTAGGTGAAATCCTGGACATCGCCGCAGGCGAAGACCCCGGGAATGTTGGTCTTCGATGTTTTTCCCAGGGTTATGATGTAGCCGCCGGTGTTGGTTTCCACGTACTTGCTGAAGGGATGGGAGTTGGGTGTGTGGCCGATGCCCAGGAAGAAGCCGTCAATACTGATGACTTCCTCTTCTTCGTCGTCTTCTCCCAGGTTCTTGATCAACACTGCTTCCTTGAGCACCGTATCCCCAAGAAGTTCCTTGGTATTGCGTTTATACAGAATTTCAATGTTCGGGGCTTTCATGACCCGTTCCTGCATGACCGGTGAGGCACGCAGTTGGTCCTTTCTTACTATGAGGTAGACCTTGCGGCAGAAAGAGGAGAGGTAGAGGGCCTCTTCGGTGGCGGTGTCGCCACCGCCGACCACGGCGACGTCGAGCCCCTTGTAGAAGAAACCGTCGCAGGTGGCGCATGCGGAAACGCCACCGGCTTTGAAGCGCTCTTCCGACTCCAGACCGAGGTATTTGGCCGTGGCACCAGTGGAGATAATGACGGTCTCGGCCTCGATGAGCTTTTCATCGTCGACCAGGACTTTGTGGATGGTACCCGAGAGGTCGACATCGGTTACCATCCCATAGCGGACATCGGTGCCGAAACGTTCCGCCTGTTTCTGCAAATCCTCCATCATCTGCGGTCCGGTGACGCCTTTAGGGTATCCGGGAAAATTTTCCACATCGGTGGTGGTGGTGAGCTGGCCGCCTGGCTGTAAGCCTTGGTAAAGAACGGGCTTGAGATTAGCCCTCGCCGCATATACGGCGGCGGTGTAGCCGGCGGGTCCGGATCCGACTATCAGACATCGAATTTTTTCAGCGTCAGTGAGTTGATGAATTTTGCCAGTGCCCTCATCCTGATTCTCTGTACTCATGTCCGCAGTCTGTCCTCATATTGGTAGTGGGGGTGGTAGCGGGGATATTGCTCTGATTTTTCGCCTTAACCGCCAGTGCGGGGGCGATATCTTCAAGCGAATCTACAATAATACACTGGCAGGATTTATCAACACAGATGATGGTGGGTGGGAGAGTTTTTGGGAAATGGCCCTGGCGCCGGCTCGCGATCAGCGGCAGAACCACGGAGAGTGTCGTCTCCGGTGTCGGTAAATTGCTGGCTGGGTTGGAGATTATTTGGTAATACCAATTCTCTGGCTCCCGGCTAAGGCGATGGTTGCGATGGCGAACAACGAATTGTTTTTTAAGGACTTATTGCTTGGATTCAGTGGCCTGTGAGTTCACTGTTTCTTTCTTGACAGTCAAATTGGTATTAAGTAATATTGGTATTACCAATTCTGGAGCCCGGCGATTCCGCGGTGATCAGGTGAGCAGTTTTGTACGGAGGGTTTTGATACTTGCGTTGAAATGATTACAGTAAAAGACCTGCAACAGGAACATGCGGAGGAAATCCTCCGTTGAGCTTTTGACGGAGGAGGCGCCCATATCATGAAAAGTGCTCAGTCAGCAACCGCTCTGCCGGGAAGATACCAGTCGTTTTATGATCGTGTCGGTGCGGTCATTCCAGCAGAACGACTGATAACCAATCCGCTGAAGACCTTGGCCTACGGCACCGATGCAAGTTTTTATCGTCTCGTTCCCAAGATTGTCATTCAGTCGCAAAACGAGGCGGAAATCGCCGCCATTCTGCAGGCTGCCGACGAGCACGACATAGCCGTGACCTTCCGGGCTGCCGGTACCTCCCTGTCCGGTCAGGCTATTTCCGATTCGGTACTGGTGATCGCCGGCGGCAAGTGGCAAAGACACGCCATACTTGACGACGGTGCGCGAATCCGTCTGGAACCGGGGGTGTTAGGCAAATACGCCAATCTCTCTTTGGGGCCTTACGGCAGGAAGATCGGTCCGGATCCGGCATCCATCAATGCCGCCATGATAGGCGGCATCGCCGCCAATAACGCCAGCGGCATGTGCTGCGGCAATTCCCAGAACAGCTATAAGACCCTGGCCGGACTGCGCATCGTCTTTGCCAACGGTTCGGTGCTCGATACCGCCGACAGCGACAGCAGGCAGCATTTCCGGCAGGACAACGCCGAACTGGTCGAAGGCATGGAAAAGCTGCGCGACGAGGTGCGAGCCGATGCGGTGCTCAAGGAGAGGATTGTCCGTAAATTCAAGATAAAGAACACCACCGGCTACAGCCTCAACGCCCTGATAGACTACGACGATCCGGTCGATATCATAGCCCACCTGATGATAGGTTCGGAAGGCACTCTGGGGTTTATTTCCGAGATTACCTATCATACCGTCGTTGAACACGCCCACAAGGCCAGCGCCCTTATTATTTTTCCAGACATCAAAACGGCCTGCACTGCCACCGCTATTCTCAAGAGCCAGCCGGTGGAGGCGGTGGAGCTTATGGACCGGGCTGCCCTGCGTTCCGTTGAAAACAAGGCCGGCATGCCTGCTTTTCTGCGTGAACTCGCCGATGAGACGGCAGCGCTTCTGGTGGAGACACGTGCCTCTTCAGCTGCAGAACTGCAGCGCAATATCGAGGCCGTTTCCATCTCCCTGGCCGGGGTCGAGCTGGTGAGAGAACTCGAGTTCACCGACATCGCCTCCGAGTATATCAGGCTCTGGAATATCAGGAAGGGATTGTTTCCGGCGGTGGGTGCCGTGCGCCAATGCGGCACGACGGTGATTATAGAAGACGTCGCTTTTCCCATGGAACATCTGGCCGAGGCCACCCTCGAACTGCAGCAGCTGATGGCCAGCTATGAGTACAACGGCATAATTTTCGGTCATGCCCTGGCCGGCAATCTCCACTTTGTTTTCACCCAGGATTTCGGCAAACCTGAAGAGGTGGAGCGCTACAGCAGCTTCATGGACGAGGTCTGTTCCATGGTGGTTGAGAAATACGACGGCTCGCTCAAGGCCGAGCACGGCACGGGCAGGAACATGGCTCCCTACGTTGAGATGGAATGGGGCCAGGAGGCCTACCGACTGATGGAGCGCATAAAGGCATTGTTTGACCCGAAAGGCCTGCTCAATCCGGGGGTCATCCTCAACGACAACCCAACAATCCACCTGCAAAACCTTAAACCGCTGACGGCCACCAATCCCATCGTCGACACCTGTATCGAATGTGGTTTCTGCGAGCCGGTCTGTCCATCGAAGAATCTGACCCTGACGCCGAGGCAGCGGATAACCGTGCAGCGGGAGGTATCTCGCATGCGGACGGCAGGAGAGTCTTCCGAGAGACTCGACGCCATAGTGGCGGCGTATGGCTATGAGGGCGATGCCACCTGCGCCGCCGACGGTCTCTGCCAGCTGGCTTGTCCGGTGGAAATAAATACCGGTGAGTTGACCAAGGAGCTGCGCCGCCAAACTGTCGTCGGCACCGCCAGAGAAACGATGGCACGGGTTACGGCACGAAACTACGGCGCCGTCACCGCCGGTGTCCGTTTCGGCCTGCATGGTGCCAACCTGGCCCATACCGTGCTGGGCAGCCGGTTGATGACAACCATTGCCGAAGGGGCGAGAAAGGCCAGCGGCAACCGCCTACCGCTGTGGACGCCCTGCATGCCCAAGGGGGTAGCCAGGCGTAAGAACCCGGGAGTGGAGACGGGACAGGAGAAGAAGGTGGTGTATTTTCCCAGCTGTATTTCCAGGACTATGGGACCGGCCAAAGATGATGCCAACAAGGAGCCGCTTTCCCTGGTCACCGAGAAGGTTCTGGTCCGCGGCGGCTATGATGTGCTCTACCCGGACGACATGGAAAAGCTCTGCTGCGGCGTGCCTTTCAGCAGCAAGGGTGCCTTCCGTCAGGCCGATGAGAAGAGTGCCGAGCTGGAGCGGGCTCTGCTCGCCGCCTCGCAGGGTGGCAAGTATCCTGTAATCTGCGATACTTCTCCCTGCATGCAGCGTATGCGCCAGGTCATGGACCGACGGCTGCGGCTTTACGAGGTGGTCGAGTTTTTTCACGATTTCGTGATCTCTGAGCTTGATCTGGTGAGAATCGATGAAAAGGTGGCGGTGCATCTGACCTGTTCATCGGAAAAGATGGGGCTGGCAGACAAATTGTTGCATCTCGCCGCCACCTGCGCCACCGACGTGGTGGTACCGGAGAAGATTGGTTGTTGCGGTTTCGCGGGCGATCGGGGATTCAGCTATCCTGAGTTGAACGCCTCGGCGCTCCAGGATCTGAGGCCGCAGGTTGCCTCCTGCAGCGCCGGCTATTCCAACTCCAGGACCTGTGAGATAGGCCTGTCGCTGCACGGCGGCATAGAGTATACATCGATCGTCTATCTGGTGGAGCGTTGTTCGCGCGGCGTCAGCAGGCAGATCATCTGAGAGTGAGGCAGATTAGAGGACCGCAGGGGTTGGGACTGAATATTGCAGACCTGAAAAAAAGACATAGTAAACAAAGAATTATTCATCACGGAGTAAAAGCAATGGACAAAAGTGTTGTTGACGAGCTGGTCGCCATATTCGGCAAGGAAAATGTGTTGACTGCTCATGAGGATATGATCGCTTATAGCTACGATGCCGCTCATGTGGAGATTAAGCCGGAGGTCGTGGTTTTCGCCACTGACACTCTCCAGGTAAGCAAGCTGATGAAGCTGGCCTACCGGGAAGACATTCCGGTGACGCCGCGAGGTCAGGGCAGTGGACTCTCGGGAGGTTCGGTGCCGCTGCAGCAGGGGATCGTTCTGGCCATGGACCGCATGAAAAAAGTCATAGACTTCGATCCTGCCAACCGACTGATCACCGTCGAGTGCGGTATAACCACCTCTGATATCGATCCGATTGCCGCCGAGGCCGGTCTCTTTTACCCGCCGGATCCGGGCAGCGTCGCCTTTTCCACCATCGGCGGCAATATCGCCGAAAACGCCGGCGGTCTGCGCGGGCTCAAATACGGTGTTACCAAAGATTATGTGCAGATGATGAAGGTGGTCCTGCCGATGGGCGACATCGTCACCCTCGGGTCGAAATGCGTCAAGCACGTGGCGGGATTCAACACCGAGGCGATTTTTGTCGGCAGCGAAGGGCTTTTAGGCATCATGACCGAGGTTACCCTGTCGCTTCTGCCCATACCCCAGCATCGGGAGTCGGCACTGGCGATTTTCGACAGCCTCGACAACGCCGCCCAGACGGTATCCGACATTATTGCCGCAGGTGTCACTCCCTCGACCATGGAGTTCATGGATAACGAAACCATAAATGCTATCCAGAACTTCAAGGATTGTGGTCTGCCCCGTGACGCCCAGGCGGTGCTGCTCATCGAGACCGACGGCGAAGAGGCCTCGGCCAAGGGGGAGATAGCCAAGGTCAAGGAGGTGGTGGAGGCCAACAGGGCCACCGACTTCGCCATTGCCAAAAATACAGAGGAGCGCGACAATCTCTTTGCCGGCCGGCGAGTGGCGCTCAATGCCCTGGCCAGTGTCAGGCCCAATCTCATTCTCGAGGATGCCACGGTCATGCGTTCGAGACTGCCGGATATGGTCCGCGGCATAATCGACATTGCCGCTCGCCACCAGGTGAAGGTCGGTATTTTCGGTCACGCCGGAGACGGCAATCTCCACCCGACTTTTCTTCTCGATATGAAGGACGCAGAGGAAAAGGCGCGGGTCGATGCGGCGGTCAAGGAACTGTTTCAGCTGGCGATCGATCTTGAAGGGACTATTTCCGGGGAGCATGGCGTCGGCCTGGAGAAGAAGCCATACCTGATGGATCAGATAGGTGCTCCGGGCATCAGGCTGCTCCAGGATATAAAACGAACCCTGGATCCCAAGAATCTACTCAATCCCGGAAAGATGTTCGATATGCCGGCTACGGTTTCAGCATAGGAGAGTGCAACAATAATGAATATGAAAATATCTGCCCACAAGGAAGCGGAGACGCACCTGCTCGAGGCAGCAAAGGAGTTTCAGAAGTGCATGCAGTGCGGCAAATGCCGCAGCGTCTGTCCGGTGTTCAGGGAAATGGGCAACGAACTCTATGTGGCCCGCGGCAAGAATAAGCTGGCCGAGAAAATCGTCTCCGGCGATCTGGAGATCACCCCCCGGGTCGAGGACGCCATCAACGAGTGCCTCAATTGCAAGACCTGTTCGGCCAACTGCCCGGCAGGCGTCAGCCCCGAGCATGTGGTCCTGCGTCTGCGCTGGTATATCACCACCCAGAAAGGTCTTCACTTTTTCAAGGCCCTGATCTTCAGGCAGCTGCTTTGGCGCAAGTGGCCCATCACTTTGGGTTGTGCCGTCGTCGCGCTTTTCCAGCGTCTGCTTTTCGGTATCGGTCCCAAAAACCCGGTGCGGCATCTGTTTCCACTGTTCGGTTTTTCCAAGCGTCGCAATTTTCCGCAGCTGGCCCTGCGCAGTGCCCAGTCGCGGCTGCCCGAGGTCATCCCGCCCACGAGGGGCAGCACTGGAAAGCGCATCGGCTATTTCACCGGCTGTGCCGGTAACCTCATCTACACCAATGTGGTCACGTCCGTAGTCGATATTCTCACAGGCTACGGCTATGAGGTGGTGATTCCCAAAAAGCAGAAATGCAACGGTACTCCGGTACTCGCCAACGGCGACTATGAGGGGGCAAAACGGCTGATGGAACACAACTTCGAGCTTTTTAAAGAGTATGATCTCGATGCTATCGTCGTCGCCTGCTCCTCCTGCGGCCTGTCGCTGAAAAAAGAGATCAAGGTCTTCATCGACGACAGTCCGGAGCTTGCCGAATTCACCGGTAAAGTGTATGATATCAATGAATTCATACTGGAGAATGTCGACGTCAAACCGGAGGATTTGGGCGAGCTGGACTACCGGGTCACCTATCACGATCCCTGCCATATGGCCCGAGGCCAGGGGGTGCGTCAGCAGCCACGTGAGCTGTTGCAGCAGATCCCCGGCGTCGATTTCACCGAGATGAAAAATGCCGACACCTGCTGCGGCTCAGCCGGCAGCTATTGCATCACCCATTACGACACGGCAATTAAGATCAACAATCATAAGATCAAGGATATCCGGGATGCCAAGGTGGATATGGTCGCCACCGGCTGTCCCACCTGTGTCATGCACATCGCCGACAATCTTGCCCAGCATGAAAGCGATGAGAAGGTACGCTTCGTCGTCGAAATACTTGCGGACTCCCTGCGCTCCGCAGGGAGAATATAGCCAGCCTGGATATTTTGTGAGAAATGGAAGACATATCAGATGAGAAAGACGCTCTCCGACGTATGCCTATGAAGGAACTGTCATCACCTCTGACATTTTTTTATAAATTCGTTTTCCCGTTGTTCTGGTTTGTCGGGTTCGGTTTTGGCGCCAGAGGGGTGTTGTTCGCCCAGGCGACCTCCGGTGCCGGCTGGCTGCAGTATATGGTACTGTGGCTCGGCGTTACCGTTTTTATCATCTTTACCACCGGCAATATCAAAAAAGTCAGAATCGAAGGCGATAAACTCATCGTCTCCAATTTCTCACGTACCGAGATGATCGATATCGATCAGGTCGAGGGTGTCGACGGCACGGCCTTTCTCAGCCCGAAAATGGTCTGGTTGAATATGAGGGATGTCAGCCCCTTTGGCCGCAAGATCCCCTTCCTGCCGAAGCATCGGTTGGGCTCGGGGTTGGGCAAGCATCCCCTGGTGAAAGAGTTGCGCCAGGAACTCGGGCTGGGAGGGTGAGAAAAATGCGAGACGATATCGATAGAGAGAAACTGGAAAGACATCTGCGTCGCCGCCGCCAGGAGCTGGAAGAGGCCAGAGAGGCGAAGGCCAGAGACGGGGCGCCCAAGGAGTTGGACCAGGCCCGGGTGGGGCGTCTTTCACGAATGGACGCCATGCAACAGCAAGCCATGGGGCAGGCCGCCGCCCGTCTGGCCGAAGTCGAACTCCAGCGCATTCAAACGGCCTTAAACCGCGTCGCTTCGGGGGAATATGGCTACTGCATCCTCTGTGACGAACCGATAGCACCAAAACGGCTGCAGTTCGATCCCAGTCTTCTCACCTGCATCGACTGTGCCCAGAAAGCCGAGGAGGACTGAGAGTCAAAGGACTAGCCGAACATTTCATGAAAAATGGGATGAGTGTTAAATATAATGTTAAATATCAGTGCTTTGTGTCCAGTCTTGAGGTGATTGGGGAGGTAGCAGTTTGTACAAAGAGAAAACAACGGCGGTTATGTCCATTTACACCCGTCGGGCGAGTCGATATAGCCTGCTATCCTTCGTCGCTTCTGTGATTGGCATACTAAAGTATAGCCAATCACAGGCCTCCTCGGCTAGCAGACCATTTCAACTCGTGAAATATGTCTAGCGGGTGCCGGCCCCCAGCTCGACCTGATGGCCGTTGAGGTAGAGTTCTTTCTCCCGTGTTTCGGCGCTGTGGGTGAGGCTGCCGTTTTCGCTGATGAAGAGACCGGTTTTCATGCCGGGATGAAGAGGTGTCAATAGCAGGGACGGGTCGTCGACCAGGACCTCTGGAAGGCGGGCAGAGGATTCGAGGCTGAAGATATCCAGCGCCAGGGCCGGCTGGCCGACGATGGGTGCAAATTGCATCAGCGTCATATCCTTGAGCAGATGAAGGCGTATATCGCCACTGATGTCGCCCTCTTCGGTGCGTACCAGTATATCGGAAAGATGTATCTCCAAATCTTTGCGCAGCAGTTTTTCCAGGGCGGCAATGAGCTGGAAGGTCAACTCGCCCATTTTTTCCTGCAGTACCGTGCCGGCGTCTGCCGACGGATCCTCGAGGGTTTGAATATTATCGACAATCTCGGCGGTCATGCGGGTATAGGAACGCAGCAGGTTTTCATAGCCGCTGGCGCTCATATTGTGCACAGCCAGGGCGCCTCTGGCGCCGTCTATGGTCTTGCCGGCGGAAACGATGCTGTCGACACTGAATGCTGCCTCGGTATCGGCCAGATCATCGGCCATGTCGGTCTCGAGGCTGTAGGTAAGGCGGCCGTTATTGACGACAAGTTGGCCTTGGGGGGGGGCTGCTCGCAGAGTGCCAACAGAAAAGGCGATGGAGCCGTCCCAGAGAAAGCTCGATACCTGCGACATCTCGGTTTCCATGCTCACATCGGCCACGGACGCCTGTTCTCCGGCATCAAGGCCCAGCCAGCTGGCGCTGGCGGAAAAGTCCTGCAGGTGATCGTCGGTTTCGATGATGAACTGGCCTTCGCCAACGCTGATTTCCTGCTGCTCCGCCATGGTGGTGAACGCCGCCATGTCAACTCTAGAGGTGATATCGCCGAAAAAGGAGTAGGCGGTCTGTATGTTGAAAGGGTTCTCACCTCCGAGTTTTTCCTCAATGAAGCTTGTGAACCACGGGTTCTTGTCCAGTCGGGTTGTGGAGACGACACCGGTATAGCCGTGACGGGCATGATCGGAGAAGATTATTTCGTCGATGCCGTAGACGTTTTTGAGGCTGCTGAGGTCCAGACGCCAGTCGATGTCCGAGGAAAAAATGCTTCTGTGGTAGTTGAGAATTTCCAGGGTGTAGTTCGAGCCCGTTTGGCTTGAGAGGGAATTGGCCTCGGCAAAGAAATCCTTCAGGGTCTTTTCCATGATCAGCCCGTTGATATACGGTACGGCGATTATGCCGAGAAGGACGATGACAGTGATTACCGCCAGAAGTTTTTTCATGCCCTGTTCCTTTTGATTATTTGATCACCACTAAAGTCGAGTAATTTGATCCAGGGGTGGGGACATACCCGCCCGTCGGTCTGCACCCTACCCTGAATAGAAGGCGGCGACAACAGTTTTACCGACTGTCGACGCAGCGCGCACTTCACGGAGAAATCGATTTCCTCCGTTCCTGCATGGCCAATGGTGAAAAAAGGATTTCTAAGGTATTAACTGGTGCTCACCCGTATATCGTATGCACCAGTACCTAGTCGCGAAAAATGCCTTACGCGAACAAAATATTCCCCCGCGGCCAGAGTTCTTTGAATGCGCGAATTTCTGCCAAAGCCACTGTCATCATCGCGAGCTATTTCAGTGGTCTGGCTGTCAGGACCGAAAAGGTGTAAAAACGTATCGGTAGTTCCCTGTGTTTCTATGGTGTACGATCGTTCTGAAGTGACGTGGAAACGGAAAATATCACTTTCATTCTGGGCTGAGATAGCAGCGGACACTGGCTGTCCATTGATTGAGATCTCTGGTATTTCGGTTCCCCCTGATGGTGTCACCCTGATTGAATAGTCCCCGGTTGCGGAGGAGTTGAATAATCGTACTCGGACAAAATAGGTCCCTGTTCCAAGATTCATGGCAATCCTGCCATTAAAGTTTTCGCCGCCATCATCGTTGAGGGCAATCTCCCGGGAACTGTCATTTGGCCCATAGAGAGTCAGGAAGGTGTCGGAATCACCCGTGGTCTCGATAGTATATTGACTAAATGAAGAAACCGTGAATCTGTATAGATCCACCTCACCCGGTGTCCCAATTGCTCCGCCCTGCAGACTACCATCGGGGGGAATTTCGATGCCGGACTGTTGTGGATCCGGTGCGGGTACATCGGGCTGCGGAGTGGAGGGGAGAAGCTGGTCATATTCGATTTCTAGGGCCGCGCTGTCGATTACATCAATAACCCTGTTACTGAGTGGCGTACCGGGTGTTGAGTCCATCGGATCATTGAGATTCTGCCCAAAAGGTCCGCCATTCATTGGCAGATAACCTTGATTGGGATGACGTAATTGCCATTCATGCCACAGTTTATCAACCATACAATGGTGCAAGAAGAATACCGGGTCATTGGGGGAGGTCATTGGCAGCATTGAGCCGCCTACCCAACCATGGCCGCGATTATGGAGGTTCGGACCGCGAAAACCCTCAAGCTGGTTCCTGAAACTCGGATCACTGCCGGTATTCCATGGAAGTACATCATAGGGAGTTACTGCCAGTACGGCTTCAATTTCCTGCTGAGTTGGTAAGGAGGCGGCCCAGCTTTCCTGACCAAAGGCTCTTCTCAGCGGGCCGGTAGCGACACCGCTCCGATTGACGATCGTCCACTCGCCACTCCTGAATGGACCGGAATTTACAATCCGGGTAAACTGATCACCATTGCCTCCGAGAAGGTCATCGTCCCACATGGAGGCATTTTCGCCTCCCTGCGGCCAGTTCCAGTAGGGCAATCCCAGGTCCGGGTTATTGGAAACCCGCTGTAATTCACGTTCAAAATCCCAGATGAAGCGGCGGTGCCAGGGAAGAAAGGCGGGTGCTCGATGGATGGCATCCATAACTGCATTGGCATGCCGCAAAACGAATTGATCATAGATGCCGGTTTCTTTTAAAGTCAGTACTGCATTGACAAACTCGGCACGTTCTGAGCTTGTCAGGGTGTTTGCATCTTTTCTGGTAGCCATGGCGTTCTCCTCTGCTCTATTGTGGTCACGATCCAAACTCTTCCGTGTCGGCAATTACCGCTTTGGCCAAGTCACGCTGGCTTTGGTACTGTGAGTATGGCAGATAACTGGAGTACCACATTTTCATGGCAGTATCGTAGGTGCAGTCTATCATTTTACCGTTGATAAAGAGCTGGTCATCTTCCGTGATTTCTATTGTACAGTCCTTGTAGATTTCGGAATGTGCGGGCATGATCTCACCTCCCTGGAAAGTTGCATCCTGAAGGCAAATGCAAAAAGCGGCAAAGTGAAACGAGGCTGCAGGCCAACAGGCGATGGTTTTTTTTATGCTATAAACCAAGTCGTTACAGCACTATTTGTGTGCGGATATACAGCGTATTTGACGAAGCGTAGAGGTCGGCTGCAATACACCGCTTGTCCTGAGAGGCGCCCAGGTATCAGTAAACCTGCCCTGAAGCAAGGCCTCATCCAGGTGAACAGTTCCTATGGTTCGGGGAAATTTCTCAATATGTTCTGATGGTTTATGAGTGATTTCTCCGGCAAGCAATTCAAGCGAGAAACCACCTGGAAACGACCGTTTCTGCACCTGTCCCCGGATAGTAACGTCTTCTCGGTGATAACAGGACATATAGAGAGCCGTGAACACAAAAAAATCCTCATCATTGATCACCAAATCCCCCTTTTCCAGCAATACATGTGGAGAGCAGGCTGCATCCGCAGGAGATGTTATCTGGCACGTTAGCACAGCTTCTGAAGTTGCAAATTTTGGCCATATGAGGCCTATGACAATAAGGAGTGCAAGTGAAATGAAGGGAAATCTCATGGTGCCGCTCCAGAAAAACCAGAAATAGCAGACATGTAAGCGTAATGCTTGCGTCAATTGGAACACCTGGCTACCACATTGTGGTACATACAGAAATAGTTACTCCGTCGGCATTGTCAAGGGATCCTATATGTCGTCAGGATGGTTTCGCCCTTACCTTAAGCGGCTGTGTTTTTGCCAGCAAAGCTGCCAACATGAATTGAAATAACTCACTCTACCGGACCGGTGTCAGCTTCCAATCCGGCGGCGGCTTTTCCAGGAAACAGTCAATCCGTCTCCTGGATGACAAGATAATAGCTGATCACTATTCATCACTGGATAGTTATTTAACCAGTTAACATGTATTGCTTTTCATGACCGTTCCTTCTGCCGTGTACCTGCAGTTCCAGTGGCTGGAGTCAGTATTTTATTGACAAATACCGATATTTTATTCAAAATTGTAAAATTTTTTAAAATCAAATTTCAAAAATGGCGTGACAAGAAAACAAGTGGCAGAGATCTGCCTGAAGGAGAAATTGTGGATACCTATGCAACATTACGAATTGGTGACAAGGAATTGCAGCTTCCGCTGATTAATGGCACTGAAGGTGAAAAGGCCATCGACATATCGAAGCTGCGGGCGGAAACCGGCTATATTACCATGGATGTAGGATATGGCAACACCGGCAGTTGCCAGAGTGCAATCACCTATATGGACGGTGAAGAAGGTACCCTCCGCTACCGGGGAATTCCAGTGGAACAGCTTGCGGAGCAGTCCACCTTCAAGGAGACCTCCTATCTGCTCATCAACGGCCGGCTACCTACCCGGGACGAGTTGACTCGTTTCTCGGTGATGCTCAATGATAACAGCCTGGTCCATACCGATCTGAAGGTGTTTTTCCAAAATTTTCCCCGGGAGTCGCATCCCATGGGGATACTTAGCTCGATGGTTAATGCCCTGCGGAGCTTTTATCCGTCTCTTGCCCGGAACACCGAGGAGATCAATATCATCATGACCAGGCTGCTTGCCAAGGTGCGAACCATGGCCACCATGTCGTATAAAATCTCCCGGGGGCATGAACTGGTATTTCCCAGGCCGGATCTCACTTACTGTGAAAACTTTCTCAATATGATGTTCGACTCACCGGTGAAACCGTATGAAATTAAAAAGGAGGTGGTCGACGCCTTGCGGGTCTTCTGGATTTTGCATGCCGACCATGAACAGAACTGTTCCACCTCCACCGTTCGCATGGTAGGCAGCGCCAGGGTCAATCTCTATGCCGCTATCTCGGCCGGTATTGCTGCACTGTGGGGACCTCTGCACGGCGGAGCGAACCAGGCGGTCATAGAGATGCTCAAGGAGATTGCCGAGGGTAAAGGCGACTATAAAAAAGCAATCGAACGGGCCAAGGACAAAAATGATCCTTTCCGGTTGATGGGATTCGGCCATCGGGTATACAAGACCTATGATCCGCGGGCAAGGATAATGAAAAAAATGTGCGACGAACTCCTGGAGTCGTTGCAGATGAGTGATCCGCTGCTCGATATTGCAAGAGAATTGGAAGAAGTGGCATTGAATGATCAGTATTTCATCGATCACAACCTCTACCCCAATGTTGATTTCTACAGCGGCATTGTCCTGCGCGCCATAGGGATTCCGACCAGCATGTTCACGGTCATGTTTGCCCTCGGCAGATTGCCGGGTTGGATAGCACAATGGAAGGAAAGCCAGGATGACCCGCAATGGAAACTAAGCCGCCCCCGTCAGATATATACCGGTCACAAGAAATATGATTATGTACCCATACATGCCCGGTAGGTAGGCACTGGCAGGTGCTTAAGCTGGTTTGTCCTGCAAGCAGAGTAAGCATAATTCAGGTCAGGTCTTGGTATTTGTTGTGCTGTGCAATAATCAAACCAGCCCACCGGATCGGCCGTCTGTTCCAAATCTGCTATAAATCCATTTTATGGAGAAAGGAAGCCGTCTGCCTGCAGAAGAATAATTGCTGTTTCAGATGGATTTCGACTGCAAGATTTTGGTGTGCCTGAAGAGAAGAAGAACCGGCGAGTGCCACCGGTAGCATCACCCGACGACCGGCCGGTCGCGTTTGTATTCTATGATGAAGGCTGGCCCGGATATGATGGACGGGTTCTCGATTTTTATAAGTTCAAAGACTGTCAATGGGTACGTCTTTTAGAATCGGCTGAATTAAAGAGAGGAAGTGGCTTTTTCTCCTAAATCTAGTGGGTTACAACTTGAAAAGTGCAATATCGCTTGAAAGGACGGCTAAAAAAAGATAGGCTGTGGCGAATCAATGCCTGTCTCGAAAGGATTTTCGGAAAAGTTGGGAAATCTTACAAAGCGATGTCCTATCGCCATATTCAATCACCTCAGCCAGTAAGGAAAACACCTCACTGGCTGGCCGGTGTGCAAGAGCAGCGGCCATGAACTCAACAGGGAGCAGACCATGTTGCATCCAGGTGACGATACCCAGGGCTATGTCGAGCTTGTCAAGGGTATCCGCATGAAAACAGTGGTATATGGTCAGAAGACCTTGACGGCAAAATTTCGCCTGAAAAAGGGAGCAGTGCTGCCCAGGCATCTCCATCCCCATGAGCAGACCGGCTACATGATCGCCGGCAGAATCGAGTTTGTCATCGACGGTCACACACACACTGCCGTAAGCGGTGATACCTGGTGTATTGAAGGGAATGTCGAGCATGGGGCGACGGTGATCGAGGATTCTGAGATCATCGAGGTTTTCAGTCCGGTAAGGATCGAATATCTACCCGAAAATCTCGCCGCCAGCGCAGGCCGTTGAGAGTGAAGGCACTCAGAGTGCTCCGCATTCTGCAGACTGATCCGCACAGCTCATGAAAACCCAGTTATCCGGTATTTGCAAGCTGCATGCACCCTCCTGCCTGCCGTTGCTGGATATGGTTTTTTTTGATGATTGTATCTGAGACCATGACTGCCAAACCTTCCTATGCCGACCTTACAGGGCAGATTGAGGCGCTCAATCTCGAGTTCAAACGGCTGAAGGCCGCCGAGCAGGTATTTCATCGCCAGAACGAGTCGCTCAAGGCCCTTCATCAAACCTCCCTGGGGTTAATCGAGGGACTCGACAAAGAGGAGTTGCTGGAGACCATTCTTGAGCGGGCGACTTCCCTGAGCGGCACCGACCATGGCTATATTTATCTGCGCGAAGACGACCAAAGTGTGATGGAGATGAAGATGGGCAAGGGCTTTTTCCTTGGCCAGCTGGGACGCAGGGTGCAAATCGGCGAGGGCATGGGTGGCTGGGTCTGGCAGGCCGAAGAGCCGCTGGTGGTCGAAGACTATCGGCGGTGGCCGGGGCGCATCGACGACCAGGTTCTCGATGGCCTGCGTTCCATTGTCGGCATCCCCCTCAAATCGGAGAAGGGAGTGGTCGGGGTTATCGGCCTTGCCCATGTCAATCAGCAAAAAATCTTCGACACGGAAGATGTCGCCACGCTTGAGCGCTTCGCCGCCCTGGCTCTGATTGCTCTGGAGAAGTCGCGCCTCTATGCCGACGTCCGTCGTGAATTGGCAGAGCGCAAGCGCACAGAGACTATCTGGCGGGAAAGCGAGAACAGATACCGAACATTTCTCGAATCATCGCCCGATCCCATTGTCGTCTATGACATGAAAGGCATTGCCACCTACGTCAACCCGGCATTTGAACAGACTTTCGGTCTGTCCCGCAGTGAGTTGCTGGGCAAGCAGATCGATTTCGTGCCGCCGGAAAGCATTGCCGAAACCAGGGCGGCCATAAAACGCATGCTCAGCGGCCGGAAAATCAATCTTTTCGAGACGCGCCGCATGACCAGAGATGGCAGGATCCTCGACGTCCAGTTGAGTTCGACGCTTTATCAGAAAGAGGATGGCAAACCGCTGGGCAATATCGTCACTCTCAGGGATATCAGCGAACAGAAGCGTGTGGAAAAGGAACTGCGTATCTATCGCGGCCAGCTCGAGGAGCTGGTGGCCGCCCGCACCGGCGAACTGGAAACGACCAATCTCCAGCTGGAACAGGAAATTGATGATCGCAGGCGGGCTGAAAAGGCGCTCTTGAAGCGGGAGAAAGAACTGCAGGCCCAGTCCGAGCATCTCGAGGAGGTCAATACCGCCCTGCGGGTGCTCCTCAAGCAGCGGGAAGAGGACAGGCGCGAACTGGGCGAGATTGTCCTCCAGAACGTCCAGGAACTGGTAAATCCCTATCTGCAGCGTTTTATCACCGGCAGATTGAGTACCAGGCAAAGGACACTGGCCCGTATTCTCGAAACCAATATCAACAATATCATCTCTCCCTTCGTTAACAGTCTGGCCACCGGCATGGCCCAGCTGACGCCCATGGAAATACGGGTGGCAAGTTTGGTAAAGGAGGGTATGACGAATAAGGAAATAGCCGAAATTCTCATAGTTTCAAAGAATACTGTACTTTTCCATCGCCACAATATCCGCGACAAGCTCGGTCTGAAAAATACCAAGATAAACCTTCGTTCCCATCTATTGGCCATGGAGAAATAGTGGTTATATACCACTATTTCCCCGCTATTTTCTCAACTTGCTTATATATTTAATTTATGTAATATATAAATATATCTGAGAGAGAGTTCGGGCAACCGTTCGGCAGTGGCCAGCCAGGCGCTACTGGTGCGCCGCCTCCTGCCATGTTCAGCAAAGGTGCAGATGGCGGCTATTCGAGGTGGAAACGCTGCAGGGACGGTTGTTTGCCTTTGGAATGTTCTTCTGGAGACATGGGACAGTGCGCATATGACCACACTCCACATATCCGACGTTACCCTGACGTTCGGGGGGCTCAATGCCCTCACCGAGGTCAACATTACCATCGAGCCGGGACTCATCACTTCTCTCATCGGGCCCAATGGCGCCGGCAAGACCAGTGTCCTCAATTGTGTTTCCGGTTTTTATCATCCCAGTAAAGGAACGATCCGCTACGGAGAGCAGGATATTACCCGGGCCTCTCCCCATCAGGTCTCGAATATGGGGATCGCCCGGGCCTTTCAGAATCTTGAGCTCTTTCGAGGCCTCTCCGTGCTTGATAATCTCCTTCTCGCCAGGCATCAGAGCCTGCGCTATTCCATTTTTCATGCCCTTATTTTTTATGGCAAGGCCTCGCGCATGGAGGCGGAGAACCGTGCCTACGTCGAGAAAGTTATCGATTTTATGGAACTCGAGCCGTATCGCAAAAGCAGGGTCGGCAACCTGAGCTATGGTGTGCAGAAGCGGGTTGAGGTCGCCAGGGCCTTGACGCTTGCCCCGCAGCTGCTTCTGCTCGACGAGCCCATGGCGGGCATGAATATCGAGGAGAAGGAGGATATTGTCCGTTTTATCATCGACTTGAAAATGGAATGGGATATTACGGTTGTACTGGTCGAACACGATCTCGGGGTGGTAATGGATATTTCCGACCAGGTGTATGTACTTGATTTTGGAGAGTTAATCGGCTCGGGAAATCCCGAGGAGGTCGCGGCCGATACCAGAGTCATCGAGGCCTACATAGGCGAAGAGCACACATAGCATGGACGACAGAAAACATCTGCTTACCTTGAGCATCCCACAGCTTCTGCGCTGGCGGGTCGCCAAAACCGGCGACAAAATCGCCCTGCGGGAAAAGGATTACGGCTGCTGGAACAGTTACAGCTGGAATGAGTATTACGATTTCGTTCGCAAAACCGGTCTTGGCTTGAGGCAGATCGGCTTTGGCAAAGGAGAGAAGGTTGCCGTTATCAGCGACAATATCCCCGAGACCCTCTTCGTCGCCCTCGGGGCTCAGGCAGTAGGTGGCCTTTCCGCAGCCATTTATCAGACCAGTCTGCCCCAGGAGATCGCCGATATCCTCAACTATCTCGGCATCTCCATAGTCTTCTGCAATGATCAGGAGCAGGTTGATAAAGTCACCGATGTGCGGGAGAGCATTACCGCAGTGAAAAAAGTCATCTATGAAGATTCGCGGGGCATGCGGGGCTACCGTGGTGACGACTGGTACATCTCCATTGACGAAATCTATGATCTGGGCGAAGAGCTCCATCGCCGCCAGCCGGAGCTCTTCGACACACTGGTCGACGCCGGCGCCGCCGATGATGTCTGTCATTTCTGTCTAACTTCGGGAACCACCGGCCTGCCCAAAGGGGCGATGCTCACCCACCGTAATTATATCAACATGGGGCTGCAGCTCACTGAAGTCGATCCCCTTGAAGAGACCGATGAATACGTCTCATTTCTGCCCTTTGCCTGGATCGGTGAGCAGATGAACTCTTTCGGCGTCGCCATGGCCACCGGCATCGCCATCAATTTTCCCGAGTCGGTGGAAACCAGCATGGACGACCTCAAGGAAATCGGCCCCCATTTCATGTTCGGGGCGCCGCGTATCTACGAGACCATCCGCTCGCAGATCTGGCTGAAGATAGACGAATCCTACTGGCTCAATCGGCTGATCTATACGTATTTTATGAAAATCGGTGAAAGGGCGGCCGGCTATCGCATGTCCGGCAAGACGCTGCCCGTCGGCCTGCGTTTTCAGGCCTGGCTCGGCAAACAGATGATCTACAGACCGCTGGTCAATCAGATTGGTTTTCTCCGCCTGCGCCGGGCCTATACCGGAGGCGCCGCCCTGGGTCCGGAGCTGTTCACCTTCTATCAGGCAATTGGCGTCAATCTCAAGCAGATTTACGGGCAGACGGAAATCGTCGGCATTGCCTATATGCACCGTGACGGCGACGTCAGGCCCGATACTGTTGGCAAGCCGCTGCCGGCAACCGAATGCCGGATCTCGGAAGATGGCGAGATCCTTTCGCGGTCGGCCTCGGTCACCCCGGGGTACTACAATCTTCCGGAGAAGACCGAGGAGTTGCTGGCCGGGGGCTGGCTTCATTCCGGTGACGCCGGGTATATCGATGACAACGGTCATCTGGTGGTTATCGACCGTATCTCCGATGTCATGCATACCGCTGCCGGGGAGATGTTCAGCCCCATGTTTCTGGAAAATCGTTTGAAGTTCAGCCCCTACATCAAGGAGGCCGTCATTTTCGGTGATGGACGGGAATACGTCGCAGCACTGATCAACGTCGATCCCATCGTCGTCGGCAAGTGGGCCGAAGACAGAGGATTGTCGTTTTCCACCTATATGGAGTTATCCGGTCTTAAAGAAGTAGCCTCGCTGATCAAGGGTGAAGTGGCCTCGATCAATTCCTCGGCCGAGCAGCCTCATTTTCGTATCCATCGTTTCGCGTTGCTCTACAAGCTTCTCGACATGGACGACGGCGAGCTGACGAAAACGGGGAAAATCAGGCGCAAATACGTCCGCGAGAAATACGAAGATCTCTATGAGGCGCTCTACGACAGCGGCGTTGATCAAAAGGATGTCGAAGCCTTCTATCAGTACCAGGACGGTCAGACGAGCACGGTGACCACAACTCTTCATTTCCACACCATGGATAGGCCATGAGCTATTTTTTTCAGCTGGTAGTCAGCGGTGTCGTTGTCGGTTCGATTTATGCCTTGTCGGCACTTGGCTTCGTGTTGATCTATAAATCAAGCCGCGTACTCAATATAGCCCACGGGCAACTCATAGCTGCCGGGGCCTTCATCACCTATGCTCTGACGGTTTGGGTGGGTATACCCATCTATGTCTCTTTTCCCCTGAGTATGCTCGCCACCTTTTTCCTGGCCATGAGTGTCGAGCGGATTTTTCTCCGACGTCTTATAGGGGAGCCGATTATTTCGGTGATCATGGTGACCATCGGCCTGATGTCTATTCTCGACGGGCTGATCTATCTGACCCCCTTCGGTACGGAAAATTTCTCGTTTCCGGTGTTTCTGCCCAGCGACCCCATCTCTCTAGGCGGTGTGTCCATTTCCTGGACCCAGCTGGTGGGGGTGATCATTACTTTTCTGCTGATTGGCGCCTTTTCCTGGTTTTTCAAAAAGTCGACAGTGGGCATTTCCATGCGCGCGGTCTCCGATGACCAGCTGGCCTCCATGTCCATCGGCATCTCGGTTCCCCGGGTTTTCGGTCTGGCCTGGGCCATGGCCGGGCTCAGCGCTGCTGCCGCCGGGGGCATTATCGGCAATATCACCGGATTGAATTTCGATACCCTACATGCTTTCGGTATAGTCGTCTTTCCGGTGGTTATTCTCGGAGGGCTCGACTCGATTCTCGGGGCCGTGGTTGCCGGCATCATCATGGGATTGATCCAGCAGTTTGCCAGCGGCTATCTCGACGGCAACTGGGGGCTTAACGGTACCGGCCAGGTGCTGCCCTATATCATTCTGCTCGTTATCCTCCTGTTCAAGCCCCACGGCTTGTTCGGCATACACGAAATCGAACGGGTGTAACTATGTCATCGAACCGCTGGCTGGCCACAGGCAACTACTTCACCTCCTACCAGCAGGAGCAGAGAATTTTCTTCACCACCCTCGACAGATCGGCGATGGGGCTCTTTCTTCTTCTGCTTTTTGTCTGGCCCCTTTTCTTCGAGGTGGGCAATAAGTACATGTTCGTCATCGACAACATTCTGGTGGCGGTTATCGCCGTCATAGGTCTCAATCTGGTCACCGGTTTCGCCGGTCTGATATCCATCGGTCATGCCGCCTTTGTCGGCATCGGCGCCTATACCGTCGCCTCCTTCGCCACGGTTTTAGGTGACAGGCACATGCTCATCACCCATGCCTGGCCGCTTTTGATCGTTCTCTCCGGATGCATGGGCGCACTTTTCGGGGCGCTGGTCGGGCTGCCGGCCCTGCGTCTCAAGCATCTCTATCTGGCCATCGCCACTTTGTCGTTTCAGATGATATTCCAGTGGGTCATCAACTTTATGGATTTCTTCAACCAGGGGCAGACCATTGCCGTGGGCAGGGTCTATTTTATCACCGGCAGGGTAGAACGCTCCGAGCACTATCTCTTCTGGTACTACGTGATACTGGTGCTCATCGTTTGTATCGCCTTCGGAGTCCGCAATCTGCTGCGTACCCGTTACGGGCGCTGTCTTATCGCCGTGCGCGACAACGATCGGGCGGCGGATGCCATGGGAATGCACCCCGGCTTCACCAAGGTCTATGCCTTCGCTCTCGCCGGATTCTGTGCCGGTGTTGCCGGTGCACTGCATGCCTATCTCTACCGCGGTGCCGGCATCGATTCCTTTACACTGCACCATTCCATCAACTATCTGGCCATGGCCATCGTTGGTGGCCTCGGTACCCTCCACGGGGCTTTCTGGGGACCGCTGGCCATCAAGGTGCTCGATCTGCAGATGGAGAGGTTGTCGGAATGGGCCGGCACCTACTTGACTGCAGCTACCAATCTGACTACGGCCCTGAGACCCTTGAGTTTCGGCCTGGTCATCGTTCTGTTCCTGATGTTCGAGCCGCGGGGCATTGCCAACTGGTGGCGTATTGTCCGCTCCTACGTCAAACTGTGGCCGTTTAGATACTAACGCCGGTAAACGGTAAGTAAGTACCTTGGATGCATATCCAGCTTAACAATTTCAGATGCAGTTCTCCTTTTGTTATTTTTGATAGCAGAAGTTAAGGAGTAAGGTACTAAAGGGACAGAAAGGAGGATTACAACCCGGATGGTTGATAACCCCCGGGCTGAAGAACGACAGGGATTTCAGAGAAGGACGGGACAGGGAGTATCCCGTGTATTCATTGAAGTGACGGCGGTGCCGCCAAGCTGGTTTGGGGGACGCGTTGCTTGAGGGCAACTACAGTTAAGGAGGAGACATGAAAATGAAAAAGAGCATACGGTGGATGGTGATGTTGGCGATGGGGCTCATGCTTGTATCCGGCCAGGCTGTTGCCGGGGAGGTTTATAAAATCGGTCTTTCCCTGGCGATTACCGGACCGACATCCGATGCCGGCAATCCTTATGCCAAAGGGGTGGAGGATTATTTCAATTATGTCAACGACACCAAAATGCTGGGCGAAGACAAAATTGACTGCACCATCCGTGACGATCAGTACAAAAACGATGTTACCAAACGAAATTTCGAGGAATTTCTCGACATGGGCATCGTTTTCTATCTGAATTATTCCACCGGTTCGACCCTGGCTTTGAAGCGCGACTTTGAAGAGGAGCAGATGCCGGTTATTCCGGCCTCCTTCCATGCCGGCAACCTGGAAAATTCCAATTACATCTTTCTGCCCATCGCCTCCTATTCGGCCCAGGCCATAGGCCTTGCCGAATATATTGTCTCGCACCACAGCGGCGGCGCCAAACCGAAGGTGGCGATGTTCATCCACCCCTCCGCCTTTGGCCGCGGTCCGGTCGACGATGTCAAAAAAGCGATGGAGGCGGGACTGGCCATAGATATCATTGAAGTGGTTGAACACGGTAAGAATCTTGACAATACCGCCATGCTCAAGCGTCTGAAGAGCAAAGGTGTTGAGTATATCATCAGCCATACCGTTCAGTCGCCGGTGGCCACCATGCTCAAGGATGCGGCAAGTCTCGATCTGATCGCCGGATCCTTTGGCCAAAAGGATAAATTCACCTTTCTCGGGGCCCATTATACCGGCGGCAATGATCTCGTGGCCCTGGCCGGGCCTTCGGCGGAAAATTTTTACTGGACCACATCCTATATCGTCACCAGCGAACCAGGGGAAGGGGCCGAGATGCAGGTGGCCCTGGCAGAAAGGTACGGTCGCGACGAAAAGGCGGCAAATTCACACAACTACGCCAATGGTATGATGGTGGCCCAGGTGGCCGCGGAACTCATCAAAAGGGCCAAGGAAAAGGGCAAGGAAATCAATCCGGAGACCCTCTATGAGGAAATCCTGGCCATGAATGGTGACAAGGCCTTTGATCCCAAGACGACCGTCGGGCCGGTGACCTTTTCCAAAACCGATCATATGGGAGTCGATACCCTGCAGCTCTATGTGGTTGAGAACGGGAAGTTCAAGTCGGCCGGTGAACCGTTCATCCCCGAATATACCGCCAAGATATCACAATAACAGCGGCAACGGGGCGGCCGCCGTTTCCGGCATTGACGGCGGCCGCCATTTTTTCCATAAAAGATGGATACGACAGTGAAACAACTGGAAGTTAATAATATAGAGGTCGTCTACAATGATATAGTCCAGGTCCTCAGGGGGGTCAGTCTTAGTGTCGCCGAAGGTGGCATAGTGGCGCTTCTAGGAACCAACGGTGCCGGTAAAACGACGACCCTGCGGGCGATCAGCGGTCTGCTCAAGCCGGAAAACGGCTACATACGCGAGGGGTATATCAAATTCAATGGCGAGAGCATCACCAATTTTCTCGGCACCCATGTGGTCAAGCTGGGAGCAGTGATGGTGCCCGAGGGCAGAAGGGTCTTCAAGCATCTGACCGTTGATGAGAATATACGGGTAGGCTCCATAACCCGCAGGGATGGTGCGCAGAAGATCAAGGAAGATCATGAACTGATGTATGCCCATTTTCCCCGACTGGCCAATATCACCAACCGCATGGCCGGTTATTGTTCCGGGGGCGAACAGCAGATGATAGCCATCGCCAGGGCCTTAATGGCGGCGCCGAAAATGCTGATGCTCGACGAACCGTCGCTGGGATTGGCACCGCTGCTGGTGAAAGAAATCTTTGAGAACATCCAGCTGATCAATAAAGAGCTGAACACCACCATACTGGTGGTCGAACAAAACGCCAAGACCGCTCTGGCCATAGCCGATTACGCCTATATCATGGAATCGGGCAGGATCGTCCTCGAGGGAAGCTCCAGGGAATTGCAGCAAAACCCCGATGTCAAAGAATTCTATATGGGCATCACCCGGGGCGGGGCCAGGAAATCCTTCAAGGAAGTTAAATCCTACAAGAGAAGGAAACGTTGGATGTAGATTTTTTTTTCAAGCGGTTGACGACAGGAGACAACGATGAAATTTTTAGTGGGCTATAACGGCTCGGAGGTGTCGAAGGCGGCACTTTCCCTGGCCAGAACCTATGCCGACCTTTTTGGGGCCCAGGTGCTGGTAATTACTTCCCTGGTTGGCGGGAGCGGTGAAAAACCCGACGAGATAGGCAAGGCCAGAAGCGATCTCAAATATGCCGAAGACTATTTTAAGGAAAAAAATATACCCTGCGAGACATATCAGCTGGCGCGGGGACTCACTCCCGGCGAGGATATGGTTAGATTTGCCGAAGAAAACAATGTCGACCAGATTTTTGTAGGTATAGAAAAAAAATCGCGGACCCAGAAGATTATTCTCGGCTCGAATGCCCAGTTTGTCATCCTTAAGGCACCCTGTCCGGTTGTCAGCGTCAACGCCGCCTGAGTGGTGGCGCCAGTGGACCGGTTTTCAGTGGAGCGGTTGGATTCTCTTCATGATGACGGGGGACTCGAAGGTGTGAATCTTCCGCCAGCACCCAGGCACTCAGGAGGATACCATGGGACTATATGATCTCTCGTTTTATGACATCATAAACAGAAATGCCATCGCCTTTGGCCAGAAGGTGTGCTGGCATGAGGCGGATGACGGGCGTAGCGTGAGTTTTGGCGAGTACAAAGCCGAGGTCGAACGCCTGGCTGCGGGGCTGACCCAGGTCGGTATTCTCAAGGGGGACCGCATAGGCATTGTCGGCAAGAACAGCTTCGAGTTCTTTCTCCTCTACGGCGCCGCCGCCTGTCTGGGGGCCGTCGTTTTGCCGATAAACTGGAGACTGTCGGCCGAGGAGATCCGCTACAATATCGCCGACTGCGGAGTCAAGATTGTCTTTGCCGACAAGGCGTTCCAGACGACCCTGAAAGAGAGGCAGTCTGAGATGCCAACGGTGATAGGCCGCTATAATCTCAGGGGCGACAGTGGCGATTTCACCTCTTTTGCAACACTCATGCAGCACTCGGCCAAGGCCGAGCCGGCATCGGTCGAGGGCGGCGACAGCTTCGTCATCATCCATACAGCCGCAGTCGAAGGGCGTCCGCGGGGGGCCGTGCTCAGCCACGAAAATATGCTCGTCGCCAACCTTCACTTTGCCTATTACCTGGAAATAGGTGTCACGGATGTTCACCTGAACCTGCTGCCGCTGTTTCATGTAGGCGGCCTTTTTCTGGCCACCGCCAGCTTTCATGCCGGCGGCGTCAACGTCAATATGAGCAAATTCGATGGTCCAGCGGCGGCAAGGCTGATCGCCAAACATCAAGTCAGCCTGTTTTTCGATTTTCCGCCAATACTGGCCTCTGTTCTTGAGGCGGCGCAGGATCAGGACCTTGATATCAGCTCGCTCAAGGCGGTTGTCGGTCTTGGCACGCCAGAGGTTATCGAGCAGTATCAAGGCCTCACCGGGGGCCACTACCATGTGATGTACGGACAGACGGAAACCTCCTGCCTGGCGAGTATGGGCAGGTATGATGATTGCCCGGGGTCGGCGGGCAGGGCTATCGCTTTGGGAGATGTGCAGCTCGTGGATGAATATGACCGGCCGGTGGACGTCGGCGAGGTAGGCGAGATAACCCTCCGGGGCCCCATGGTTTTTCAGGGCTATTGGCAGCTGGCTAAAGACAACGACTATACCTTCCGCGATGGCAGGCACCATACCGGTGATCTCGGCCGTTTCGACGAATCCGGGTTTCTTTTTTATGCCGGCCGAAAAGCGGAAAAGGAGCTGATCAAGCCCGGTGGCGAGAATGTCTACCCCGCCGAGGTCGAAAAAATCATCCTCCAGCATCCGGCGGTGGAACAGACAGTGGTCTTCGGTGTACCGGATCCGAAATGGAAGGAGGGCATCAAAGCGGTATGCCTACTGGCGGCAGGGGCCGAACTCAGCAGCAGTGAGCTGATCGAATTCGTCGGTTCGCGAATTGCCCGTTTTAAAAAACCCCAGTATGTCGAATTTGCAGAGGTTTTCCCCCAAAGAGAGGATGGGGCTGTGGACCGGCAGGAGGTAAAGCGGCTCTATGGCTGACGAACGCCCTTGAGTTCGGGTGCAGCTGCTTGCCATTCGAGCGCAACAATCCGATTGTCATGGGAGGGGATAACCGGCCTGTATCAGTGCCATCTATGCACTCTCGTCATCATCGTAGAGTTCGTTGACATTGTAGAGTGCTGCCAGATCATGCTCGTTTATCGATGAGGCCGACTATTTCACCGGGCCGAACCTTGAGGTGATCTTTTTCAATATCTGATTTCTGCCAAACGACGTATTGAGTCCCTGAATGTCGATCACAGCTGCATCCATTGCCGCTGCTCTGGCATACAGTGTGCCATGTGCCATACGGTGTCGAGATACAGTGGCGAGATACCTGCGTTCAGCGCTCTTGCTGTTTCCTGCTATGTTTCATCCCCCGATACTCGCCCAGCCTCTCTGTCTGCGGCGGCCGGACAGATTGTGTGCCGGATCTCTGCAGTTGCGACGGCTGAATTGCCGAAACCACATATAATGCTTTATAATGGCAATGACAGGCGCTTCAGGCGCCTGCGGGTGGCAATAGTACGGTAGCGTACGATGACGTCTTCCGGCAGATTGAATACGGTGTGAGGCTCAAGAGTCCAAACGACAGGTGGTACTTTTATATCCCGTTTCCACATAGACATAAGGAAAGATAGCGAATGCAGGTTCTTTTGAATTACATCCTGGAAGAAATGGAGACATTTTTGGCCAACTGGACGACATACATGGAGGAAGCCGGCTATCTCGAGCATACCACAGCCAAAAAAGAAGATTGTATTCAGAGTCTTCGAGGACTCATTGAACCGATTCGGTCCTTACTTTACAATGATCCATCATCTCTTCGTTTTTCTGCAATTCTGCAGAACAGTCGGGAGATAGCCGATTTTCTTGTACAGACCGGCCGGCGTCATCAGGCTCGCGGGATACAGGCGGAGATGTTCTTCGGATGTTTCAAGACATTGCTGCACGCGGTCGAGGACATAGTTCTTCAATCTGATTTCCCTGAAGAACAAAAACTTAGAAAATATGTAGACTTGCGCCGGATTGTGGATGCGATTGAGACCATCACCATTGCCGATTGGGATGATCCGGCAGGTGACACCACGTGTGATACTCTGGCGGCAAAAAACCGCAGTCTTACTTTAGAGAAAAATAAGTATGAAAACATCTTTGAAGCAACTTCTGATATTGTTGTGGTGATTAACGATGCAGGGACAATCCTGGAGATGAATGGCGCTGCCAGAGATCGTTTTGGTCTCGATTCCCTCAATGATACTCTTTTCGACCATATTGGCCTGCCAGAGTATACAGTGGGGGTGTTTCTGGAGCGGTACCCGCACAGCCGTAGTCATGAGGTCAGCATAAAAGAAGGAGCTGCCATCTATTCAATGGTGATAGTGCCCCTGAAAAAGGTCTCTCTTGCTTCACCCGGGTATGTCATCATTCTCAGCGATATAACCGCCGTTGTTGATCATAGAACTCAGCTTGAACAGCTTGTTCTGAAAAGAACAGAGGATCTAGGCAAATCGGAGCAGCTTTTCCGGTCACTGTTCACCTCTGCCGGTGAGGGAATTCTGCTGGTGGATACCTCTCTGACAATTGTGCAGGCCAATGAGAAGGCTGCCAAAATGTTCGGCATGACCAGCCCGCGGCTGGAAGGTGCCACCTGTTTGAAGATCATTCATCCGGATAGCATAGCCAATCTCAGAGAGGCTGCATCAATTGAAGAAGGTGATATTTGGCACGGTGAGGTCAACGGTATAACCGGCAATGGTGAGGTCTTCCCTGCCAGCGTAACCGTGAATAAATTTGCCCTTGGCGGTGAAGTTTTTCTCCACCTTATTGTGCACAATATCACCCGGCAGAAGGCAATGGAAAAATATCTGCGGGAGGAGAAAACCAAGGCGGAAGAAATGAATATCACATTAAGGAATGTGATGAAGTCAATCGACAGGGACAAGGAGGAATTTGAACTTTCCATAGCCCAGAAAGTGACGACAAGCATTATCCCCTCCCTGCAGAAAATGGCAGCGGAAGAAAACCGTGAAGTCCGTGATATGTATATGAAGATACTTGGCGATCAGCTGGCGGGGCTGAGTAGGTCATCCAGTGCGATCAGCAATAAGGATATCATCCGACTGACAAAATCCGAGGTTCAGGTCTGCCAGATGATTCAGTCGGGCTCCACCTCAAAAGATATTGCCGATGGTATGGCCATCTCCATAGAAACAGTGCAGACGCACCGCAAGAATATCAGGAGAAAACTCGGTTTGAGTGGCAGGGATGTCAATCTGTATGCCTATTTGAACAGATAGGCTACAGACTCTTTACAGATCAGCAACCAGGAGTTCTACCTCTTTGCTCATGATTTGCTCGGCCTCTATTCCTCCACAGCTCGACTTGGACATCAATGAAACACGGACCGCTATTGTATATGACCCAGCCTGCCACATCGTCAGGCGAGTCTTGGGAAAACCGGTAAGGACCTCAGGTTTTGATCCTTCGGGGCTTTCGATCATATCGATGAGGATGGAAACGGAGTAACCAGGTGGCAGGGTCTCAGGAGCAAGGCCCAGCAGGATGAAAAATGGCTCGCCGACTGTGGCCTCATAGTCGGTGCCCTGGATGAAGGCGGTGTAGGGTTTGCCTGTCTCCGGCGAGAGCACCTGCGCCTGTCCCATAACCGGCCATGAAAAGCAGATGGACACGATAATGGCGAATACAGTGGATTTTGGGGTCATACCGTTTTTCTCTCTTGAATGCGCATTGGCCGGTATCTGCACCTCCACATGGCCATCGAGGAGAGGGCATTGAACTATGCCCAGCTCCTCGGGACCAGAGAGTCGCGTACATCAGAAATCCGGATAAGGATTATCACTGCAGACCACCGATGTTGGCGGCCGCGTGTACCGTATCTCTGAAAAAGGCTGCCCGTCCCATGAGTTCACCAAGAAGAATAAGTACCGGCAGCCACAGCGGAATATCTTTTATACGCCAGAGTACTGCCAGTGGCAGAACCAGGCCGACGGCCACCCTTCCCCAGTAGAGGGGCGAGGCAAACCATGTCCAGCCCGTCTGCGCCATACTCGTTCCTCCTGAAAGCCATATACAGGGCACAATCAGGTAGACAATCACGCCGACGATCAGGGTCACGGTCAAGATCCTGGTCAGCCACGGTTTGGCTGCCGACGGAGCGACCCAGGCGGAAAATCCCGTGCCCAGGAGCAGGGCTGTGATCAGGAAAAAAACCAGAGGCAGAACGTTGTTGACGGCCGGATAGCCTGGCGGGGCGTAGGTCATCCCCATGAACAGGAGGGTAAGCACGCCGACAAGAGCCGTCAGAGTGGTGACCAGTCTGGCGTTTTTCCCCTTGACCATAAAGAATCCGAGGAGGGTGAGACAGAGAAAAACGGAGATTCCCAGTAGTTCCCAGGAAAGCCAGGCCTTGCCCAGATGCTTCAAGGCGGTATAGGCCTGTAATGGGTGTCCCAGGTGGAAAAAGGAGGCCGCCATGCCGGTGATGAGAAAGGCGAGGACGATTCCCCACTGGCCGCGATCTGTTTTGGCGGGACCATCAGCTGCCCATTGTCTGCAACTGTTAATAACAACCAGGCCTATTGCGGTCTGGCTCAGGACGCTGAACAGAACCAGCGGCATTTCTATCGTGCTCATATGTCTTCCCTCCCGATGATTTTTGGCAGCCGCGGCAAAACGAAGCGCACCGATGGGTTCAGCTTTGGATATTTGGGAAATCCTGGCGGATATTGAACTGCACCTGGTTTATCAAAGGTGGCCAAATCTACTATCTGCAGAGCTTCCACCGGGCAGCTCTGGACGCACTGGGGCTTGAGGCCCGCATCAATGCGCTGCCAGCAGAAGCTGCACTTCTCTGCCTTCTTGACTTCAGGATTGTAGCGCGGTGCTCCATAGGGGCAGGAGCGGATGCAGTTGCCGCAGCCGATGCATTTTTCCTGCTCATGGACAACGACCCCGTCCTCCCTTTTATAGTAAGCTTTTACCGGACAAACGTTCAGGCATGTGGGATTTTCACAGTGATTGCAGGCCAGTGAGTAGAAGGCGCGCTCTGTATAGGGATAGATCTCTTCATCCAGGGGATAGACCTGCCGCCAGATAACCTTCTCCGGCTGATGGTACTGGTTCTTGCAGGCCATGGCGCAGGTAAAACAGCCGATGCATCGTTCGGCGTCGATAAAAAAGGCATACTGTTTCTTCATGGTTTTTCTCCTTAAACCTTGGCCACGTCGGCGAACTGATCATGAATAGCCACACCCGGCTGTCCTGTTTTGTAGGCGCCCATATCGGAGGAGGTGTCGTCGACCACATTCTGCACATTGTAGGGATTATTTTTGAACCAGGCCTCGTACATGAGGATTGCGTCGGCCGGAACGACGGTACTCAGCTTCGCCGTGGTTGTTACTTCACCTATGGAATTGAAGATGCGAACGACGTCGCCGTCTTTAATATCCTTTTCAGCTGCCATATCGGGATGGATATAGACGAATGGTTCCGGATAGAACTCTTCGCTCCAGTCCAGGTTGACGAACTGGGAGTGGAGCCCGAACTTGGTGTGCGGAGTGAGGAGCCGGTATTTATTATTTTGTTTCCGAGGTGCCACGTACTCAGGCAGGGCCTTGTTGCCCCATTGTTCAGCCAGTTCCGATTTGAATTCGTACTTACCGGAGGGTGTGCCGAACTTGAGGTCATGCCACGAGGCCGGATGCATTTTGGCCTTGGCCGGCCCGTTTTTCAGATCCTCCCAGGACGATATACCGAACAGATCATAGATGCCCTGGTTGAACTCCTTGATCATCCATTCTCTGCTGTCGATTTCGGTCGGGAAGGTGCAGGAACCAGGTCTGAGCTCATTCATTGTATTTGACAGGGTTGCTGCGATCTGGATATCGGATTTGGCCTCATACATGGGCTGAATCGCCCTTTCATTGATGGAGAGCCAGTAATGCCAATACGAGGCATTGATGGTCCACTCCTCAAACAATGTGGTGACTGGCAGGACAATATCCGACATGGCCACGGTCTCGTTGAAGAACTGGTCGACGGTCACGACCATTTCCAGTTTTTCGAAGGCCTTGATCATCTTGTTGCGGTCAAAATCCTGACTGAAGGGGTTTTTGCAGGCCACCCAGAGCATACGTATCGGCGGATCGTCGGTGTCGAGAATGACCTGGGCTGTTTTATTGATATTGAGGCTTCGGTCAGAGTAGGACAGGGCCGCGGCGTCATCTCCGCCGGCAAAATGGAAGTCGCCTTTGACTTCGGCCTTACCCGGAACGCCTTTGGCGCCCTCAGGTTGTTTCTGCAGCAGAGCATGGTAATTAAACCCCCAGGTCCGCAGGTGGCCGTAGCGGGCTCCGCCGCCGATCTTGCCGACGTTTCCGGTCATGGCAACCAGGGCATCAATCGCCCGCACCGTCGCCCCACCATTGACGTGGCGCTGTAATCCGTAGCCCAGCCAGATGGTTGCCGGTTTGGCTGTGGCAAATTCCTCGGCCAGTGCGATAATGTTTGCAGCCGGGATGCCCGACTCCTTTGCGGCCCATTCAACCGTGATATTTCCCCGGAGATAATCGGCAAATTCCTCGAATCCTATGGAGTTTGCCATAACCCAGTCGCGATCATACAGCTTGGCGTCGAGGATATGACGGGCCATGCCCAAGGCCAGAGCTCCATCGGTCGATGTTCTGATCTGCCAGTACTCATCGGCCTTGGCGGCCTGCTGGGTGAGGAGGGGGTCGATGACCACGATCTTGGCCCCGCGCCTCTGGGCTTCATAGACGTATTTGACGCTATGGACTGAGTTCCACGCCGCGTTTCCTCCCCAGAGTATCACATAACGAGCATTGACCATGTCTTCAGGGTCGTTGCACCACATATCCCCCATATCGAAATTCTGGGCGTCGATACCGGCAGGCCAACAGGGTGTTCCGGTGAGCCTGGTGGTATATCCAAGCGAACTCATCATCCCCTCGACGCCGTAGTTGGTGATGCCGAAGTTGCCGGAATATTTGGACAGGGCCATACCCAGAAGTGAGCCGTCCTTGTCCTGTATTTCCAGTATTTTTTTGGCTATGCGCTCCATGGCTTCGTTCCAGGAGACCCGTTTCCAGTTGCCGCTGCCGCGACCCTCCTGGACCATTGGGTATTTGATACGGTCGGGGCTGTAAGGGCGCCGTGTGTACCCATAGCCCTTCACGCACAGTCCGCCCCGGGTAAAGGTCGATTCGGTTGCACCCTCAATGAATTGAACCACTCCATCCTTGACAAAGGTCTTTATGGAGCAGGTATCGTAGCAATTCCGCGGGCAGGCATTGCGAAAGGTCTCATAGTCGCCCCCATAGACAATTTCCCCAGCCTCTGATTGCAACGGTCTGAGCAGACCGCAGGGCAGGTTGGCTACCAGTCCGGCTGCCAAAAGCCCCTTGACAAAATTCCTTCTGGAAAGCGGGCATGACCCCGGCTGTACTTCAGCTGCGTTGTTGGTTGTGGTCATAAAATTTTCCTCTTTGTGGTTATTCATTCCTCTTCCTTTCATTGTTCCCCCTGTTCCTGGAGCCACTGAGATAAACATTTGGCGACATGGTTGATAGCCGGGTGACTGGATGGGGCCTGGAGAATCTTTCCAGCAAAAAGCGGGACCCAACTCTGCATATGCGTCATGAACCGCTTCCTCAGCTCCTGTATTTCCACCTGCTCCGTCTGTCGGGCAAGGTGGTTGATGGCCAGGACTGCGTCGAGCTCCAGGCTGATGTGATCATCGGGAAGAGTGTTTTTCCAGGGAGACTCGAGACCAAGTGCGCCATACATCCCGCGAACGTCCAGTGTCGTCTTGCCCATCACCAGCGATTGACCATCCAGATAGACGGAGGAAAAAGGAGGCGCTTCAAGGGCAGCCGGCCCGACAAAAAGCCGATTGAAAGCGAACTCAACCTCCTGCCAATCTGGATCGAATGATGCTTCCCCCTGAGAGGGGCCGCATATTTCCAGATAGGCCTTCTCAAGTTCAGATGCGTCACCTGCCAGAAAAAAATCTCGCATTGCTTCAACAGTTTTCATATCATCCCGCCGGGTTTGGTTGAGGTTCAAGAGTAGACAATAATTTCTCTCAACTTCTCGTATACTATGTGTACTGGGAAAAGAGATGGACGACAAGGTCAGGTAATGGGGAATTAATGGGTAGGGAAAAGTACCCACAGGAAGAGGCGGTTTCCGGGAGATGGGGTATTTTCCCCTGAGGGCAACATTGGTATGAGCGCGGTACGGCGGGAATACCATGCCGCCAAGGCCCACTATGTCGTTGGTGGCCCTAGGGAATTGTCCTCTGATATCGAAGATATAGGCAGGTAAGTGGGCCGCGGGGGAGAAGCCCTGAGAATGATGGACGGTAGCTGGAAGGGCTATGTCTGCTCTTCAAGCAGGCTCGTTCCTTCTTCTGGGTCTCTGGAACTGCGCGCCTGGCCGCGAAGCTGCACTTCTTCGCTTGCCAGTCGGCCCTCGGCCTCGGTGGATACCTCTTCCTTCTCATGCCGGTGGTGTGGGTGCGTCCCGGTCGGGTACGAAGCAGGCGATTGTTCACTCTCCTGTTGTAGGTGGACGGCAATCCCCTGCGGGAACAGTATCTCTCGAGCCTCGTCCGGCATGGAAATCTTTTCGCTCTCAAAGGCGCGTTTGACCAAACGGATCAGTGAGGACTTGACCTTGAGACCGTTATAGACGGTACCGTCATACCAGAAATAGACTTTGAGATTGACGGTGGCCGAGCCCAGGGCATCGACGAGGACCAGGGCCTCCGGTTCCGCCAATACGGCGGGGTGATCGTTGACGACGTCCAAAGCCATTTGCTGGGCCTGGGACAGCGGGTTCTCAAAACCGATGCCGACCATGAACATGTCCCGACGGTTGGGATTGGCGGTATAGTTGCGGATTATCGTTTTGTAAACAACGGCATTGGGTATCTGCACATGGTTGCCGTCGAGGTTCATGAGCACTGTCCCCCGGGTGGTCACCTTTTCGACGATGCCGCTGTATTCGTTGATCTGTACCAGATCGCCGATGCGGAAGGGGTTTCGCAGACTGATAAGGATGCTGGCAAGATAGTTCTCCAGAATATCGCGAAAGGCGATGCCGGCCACCAGTCCGACCAGACCGGTACCGCCCAGAACCGTGGCCGCAAGTCCAGAGAGGCCGGCAATCTGCAGTGCCAGGTAGAAACCGAGCACCAGCGTCAGGGCTATAATGATCCGCGAGGCCAATTCCCGCAGCAGGGGATTGAAGCGGCGTTCGAGAAAGGTGTGCAGGGTATTTACCACCATCCTCGCCGCCTTCCAGAAAAATAACAGAACAACCAGAGCCAGGACGAAACGGGGTATGTTCTGGAGCACTGCATTCCAGAGTGACTGCATCTCTTGCAGTACCGGACTCAAATCCCAGGGAGAGTTTTCCTCAACCTCTATCCTGTTGACCACCGCCGTCACATCAAGAATTTTTGCCGCCAGTTCTCCGGCCCAGTTTCGTCTTTTCTCGGAGGCGGTCCCGCCGTCGAGAAAGACGATTCCCTGGTCCACTTTCACTGTTACCTCGGAAAACCAGCCGGTGGCCTCGAGGATATTGGTGAGACGGCGATCAATTGCCTCGTCGCTGGAATCGGGGGTGACCCTGATGCGTTCGGCCAGCTCCGTGGGTTGGCTGTCGGGCTGCTGGAGCCCGGCAGGGGGGGGAGCCTCCTGCGTCGCCGCCGGGACAGCACTGAAGAGAAAGAGTATGAAGCCGGAGAGTAAAAAGAGCCGTCTGATCGTAGCTTGCATCATTATTTTCTCGTTGTCCAAAGGATTACATCCATATTCCCCCTGGGGAAAACCACACACCAACTGGTATTTATGGGTATGAAGCAATGCTCGTCCACTTTTGATGAAAAGTTGGGGAGAGTCGTCTTCGCCTCACGATGTGAACTCGTCTCTTCGTTATGGCAGGAGAACGCAGGGGGCCCGATCTCTTGACGAGGAGTTGTTGCATACATCTCAGAGAACTCTTTTTCCACCGTTAATTGACTCGATAACCGTATCGTTGAGCTGGGGGGAGTACAGCTTCTTTTTAGCAGCTTCTTTGATGACATGCTCCCACTGCCGGAAAGAGTCTACGTTTCTCAAGGTGTGCTCAGCGGTCTTGGGATTGCCCTTTTCGGCAATCTCGCGAATACCGGCAAGCGAATGATCGTCGCCTGGAAAGTAAAGAGGTATAACCCCTGTATTCTTTGGGGCTGCATCAAATATCTTCCTGGAATACCGTTCACGCTCACAGTCTTGTACGAACTTTTCCATGCTGAAAAAGTTGAGGCTGCCAAGAGCTCCCATGGCATGCCGTAAAATATGCACTCCGTACTTGCGCAAGGAATTGCGGCTCAATTCAGACTCGTGAACCGCCTGGGGAGTCACCTCGGTCAGGCTGGTACTTCCTCCCGTCTGGGCGGAAGGAAAACCGGTAATCCAAGTGTTGACACGTGCCAAGGCGGCATTGATGAGTGTTTGGTGGGGCGAACTGTACGAAAGGTTACCGCCAGCCTCAGTAACACTGGGAATACCGCCGTGCATGCACAGAATACCTGGTGTAACGGTCTGGGCGAGAATCATCATAAACATAACCTGCGCATGGTTCTGCGTCAAAAAGGACTCCGGGCTGCCTGCCCCCGACACACCGGCAATCGTCTGGTCGATCAGCAGAAGGTTATTGCCGGTGCGCGCACTTCGTAAAAATGGCGCTACCATACTGTTCATGGGCGCCAGGGAAGCGATCAGACTGGTACCGTCAAGCCAGTACTCCTTGCCTTTCAAGAATGTCGCCTCGTCAGCGGTCATTGTGTTGGTGGTGATCATCTTGAGCCCTTGATAGGCCTTTTCCATTAACTGAGCTACCTCAAAAAGGGATATACTCTTGTCGCAGGCCACCGGCAGACTGAAAATATTTACTACATCTTGCTGTTCTGCCACCAGGCGGATGATGTTCTCATACTCTTCACGATTGGCCGGCCGCAGTGCTTCGTCATCAACCCGCTTGAGAAAGGGGGACGTCGCACCGGTGCCGAAGGTGTTCATTCCCGGGTCTCCAGGCATTTCACGTGGAACCTGCTCCAGACACTGATCGATGTAACTCTTTTTCAGGGGGATAAACAACGCTGTTTCATTGTCGAAATCAACGGCGTCCGCTTCAAGGAGTATATCCATGAGAATCTGGTTTTCGGCAATGTTCATGCCAATTTCCGTCAGTACCCGTTGAGCGTTTTCGTTGATACGCTGATAAACTGCCTTTTCAGCGATCAGGTCGTCCATATCCTCCAGCCGCAATCGAACGTTTTCCAGGATAGTTTCTTCGGTGGCATGCTGCAGGAGATCCTGATAAAGGGCTTTTGCCTGTTGGAAATCAGCCTCTTGCTCCAACTTGAGCCCTTTCTCCAGGGTAGTTTCCGCATTTGAATTCATTACAAGTTTCCTTGTTCAAAGGCATTGATGTGCCGGAAAGAAGGTCGATCAACGCTGATTTTTTGAGATGGAACCCTGGAAGATACCCTACAAATCAGGCCGCATTAAATCAATACCTGATTCCCACTGAAACAGAGCGTATCCACTTCTGCTTAGAGTCCTCCTGTCTCAAAAGGAGGTGCTGAATAGGGGCGGTGATACGGTTTGATTCGGTGAATAACGCACCCAACGTTTTTTCTGATTACATATGAAACCGGGTATCCTGCTCATGCATCTCCAGAATACCGGTATGATACTGGCTGAAACTCATGGGTAATCAGCGTATCAGCCGGTGGTGCCGGGTCAAGTGATCACTGCCAGAAATACACATATCGTTCAAATAAGCTTGAATTTCTCAGGAAGGATCCGGAGAGCTCTTTTCTCGGGTGCCCAGCAGCCTGGACAGCTGCTGCGGGGCCCCAAGGATGGGTTCATGGCGCCCCGTGAAAAGATCTATTCCAATCCGCTGCTCGTTGAGATTACCTGGCACACAAATACAAAACATTGCGAGTTTGGTATTTGAGAGAAAACTCGTATATCTGAGCACGGAGAATAATTGCAGCCATCTTCTGCAGAAATACAGGGGGTGACCGTTGGCGTGGCGGAAGAACCCTATCAAGAACCGTATGGCTGGAGCTTCATTTATGCCAGACCATAGCGTCGGAGTGATTTTTGTTGATTTAGAGGCTGCTGATGGAATAAGCTGAGAGAGAAAATCGCCGCGACGATGCAATAGATCGGACCATCTGAGGTGACCACAACTGGAGGAAGACGATGCCGGAGACCATGGAGAGCATTGGGGAGAGGATTAAGTCATTGCGGCAGGAGAAAGGGATGTCGCTGCAGGAGGTCTCACAGCGCACCGGCATACCGGAACAGACACTTGTGGACGTCGAAGAACATACACTGGCACCACCGCTGGGAAATATCGTCAGCCTGGCTCGGGTCTTTGAAGTACCGGTGGGAGAGTTTTTCGGCGACAGCGGCGATTCGCCCTTTTCCATTGTCAGGAGTGAGGATCGTCAGGGCGTTTCCCGTTTCAGCGCCGACTACAGCCAATCCTGCGGCTACAGCTATCAGGGCCTTGGACAGCACAAACGCAACAGGCAGATGGAGCCCTTTGTCATCACGCTTAATCCTGCCGAAAACAAAGAGGTCGAGCCGAATCAGCATATTGGCGAGGAATTTATATTCGTTCTTGAAGGACGGGTGGAGGTCAGTCTGCTCGACCATCGTGACGTGCTTAATCCCGGTGACTCCATCTACTACGATTCCAACGTTCCCCACATCATTTCCTGCCACGGCGTCGCTCCGGCACGGATACTGGCGGTCATTTACGCCAAGGAAGAGATGATAATTCTCTAAGGGAGTGACTCGCAAAAGCCCGAAACCTCGTCGTCGCGGTTGGGCGATGGCAATCAAAGGAGAGGCATGCTACTTCTTATCATCGGTCTGCATTTCGTTCTCGGAAGTATCTGGCTGATCAACAACGATTACGGCTTTGTCGGCGTGGCGAGCTTTGCTGCCGGTATGGCAGCCACCCACTACGGCTGGAAACAGCTTTCTGCGAAAAAACGCTCGGAGAGGGAAAAGACCGACGAACGCAGCTGAAAGGTGAATATCTGCGTCAGTTATTCCCTCACCGGCCACGATTACAGGCAGTAACCGAGCGGGGAGGCGAGTCTGGGTATTCGCCCGGCCTGCCGGCATAACCGGAGGGCTGAACAACGCCTTTTTACTCCCCGTCTCTTTTCATTGGTGAAAGGGCTTTGCCATGATCAGGGCCTCTCCGGCCAGATCTGTTCGGAGAGTTCGGTGAGCCTGTATTTCTGGATCTTGCCGCTGGCGGTCATCGGATAGTGGTCAATGAAATGCACGTATCTGGGGATCTTGTAGCGGGCGATCTTGCCGCGGCAGAAATCTTTGACATCACTTTCGTCGATGGTCGCTCCCTCTCTGCGTATGATGAAGGCCCCAACCTCCTCCCCGTATTTTTCACTGGGAACCGCCGCCACCTGCACATCCCTGATCTCCTCCATACGGTAGAGAAATTCCTCTATTTCGCGCGGGTAGATATTTTCGCCGCCGCGGATGATCATGTCTTTATAGCGGCCGGTGATGGAGAGATTGCCGTCTTCATCCATGATGCCGAGATCGCCTGAGTGCAGCCAGCCGTCATCGCTGATGGTTTCACCGGTGGCGTCGGGATTGTTGTAGTAGCCTTTCATGACGTTGTAGCCATGGCAGCAGACCTCGCCCTGGCTGCCTGCGGGCAGGGTCCGGCCGGTTTCCGGATCGATTACTTTGACGTCGATGTGCGGCAGGGCACGGCCGACGGTTTCCACCCGCAGCCTGAAATCATCATCGATGCGGGTGTAGGTCATCACCGGCGAAGCCTCGGTGAGACCGTAGCAGATGGTGATATCCTTCATATTCATCCTGGCAACGACCTGCTCCATGACATGCACCGGACAGTTGGAGCCGGCCATGATGCCGGTACGCAGCGTCGAGAAATCGAACTTGGAGAACATGGGATGATCGAGGATGGCTATGAACATGGTGGGAACGCCGTAGAGGGCTGTGCATTTTTCCTGTTCCACCGAGGCCATGATCAGCAGGGGATCGAAGCCTTCGAGAATGACCATGCAGGTGCCGTGATTGACCGCCGCCAGCACGCCCAGGACACAGCCGAAACAGTGGAACAGGGGTACCGGCAGGCAGACGCGGTCCTTCTCGCTGAACTTCTGATTCTCGCCGATGAAAAAGCCGTTGTTGCCGATATTGTAATGGCTGAGCATGACCCCTTTGGGAAAGCCGGTCGTTCCCGAGGTGTACTGCATGTTGACCACATCATGGGGATCAAGGGAGCGCTGTCTGGCGCTGTATTCTTCATCGCTTGTCATCACCCCCAGGGCGTTGATTTCAGGAATGGAATACATTCCCCTGTGCTTTTCCTGGCCGAGGAAGCAGACCCGCTTGAGGTGTGGGAAGGCAGGCGAGGCCAATCGCCCCCGCTCAACCGTCTTCAGCTCGGGGATGAGGTCGTAGACCGTGTTGACGTAGTCGGTGTCCTGGTAGCCGTCTATGAGAAAAAGGTTTTCGCTCTCGGATTGTTTGAGAAGGTATTCCAGTTCGGCGCTTTTATAGTTGGTATTGACGGTGAGCAGTACGGCGCCGATCTTGGCCGTGGCAAACTGCAGGGTCACCCAGTAGGGAATGTTGGTCGCCCAGACCGCCACCTTTTCTCCTTTTTGCACGCCCAGAGCCATCAGTCCCTTGGCCAGTTCATCCACCGTCCGGGAAAACTGGCGGTAGCTCAGACGAAAATCCCGGTCGACATAGACAATGGCATCGTTGTCCGGGAACTTTTCCACGGTCTGGTCGAGGATTTGTCCCAGAGTCAGTTCCTTGAGTGGGCTTGTCGCATCCATGGCTTCTCCCGCTGATTATTCTGGTATATAGATGACCGCATAAATCTGGGCCCTGTCGGCGCCGGTGCAGCTGACATAGTGGGGAACCACGGAGTTGTAATAGACGCTGTCGCCCTCTTCGAGCAGATATCTCTCTTTGCCGTAGATAATCTCGACGCTGCCCTTGACGACGCAGATCCATTCCTCGCCTTCATGGGAGGATGGCGTCTTGGTACTGGCCGATTCGGGAAGAATCTCAATGAAGAATGGTTCCATATGACGGTCGTTTTTGCCCATGCCCAGGGAAAAGAAGTTGAGAGCAGCCGGTTTGTTTTTCTCCGCCAGGACGCTGAATTTGTTTTTTCTCTCGGCCTTGCGGACAATATAGGGGTCCGTCGACTGCTGGTCGTCGAGAAAGGTGCCAAGCCTCACTCCCAGGGTGCGGGCGATCTTGATCAGCGGGCCGAGGGGAGGGTAGACGTTTTCGGCAAGCATGGTTTTGAGAAAATCTTTTTCAAGTCCGGTGGCCCCGGCCAGTTCGTCGAGGCCGACGTCTCGCTTTTCCATAAAATATTCAATACGTTTACTGATTTTCGTCGTGCTCATCCTATCTTCCTTCCTGTGTAGAGGTATGTGTACAGTGCGGATCTGTGCTCATGCCAGAAAAAGCGATGCCTCCTCCTCGCTCCGGCCCTTCTGTCAAACGGTAACCACCCAGCCGAAGGGGTCCTGGGCTCTGCCGTACTGGATGTCTACAAGTTCCTTGAATAGTTTGGCGGCAAAGGGACCGACGTTGCCGTCACCGACGACCATTTCCCTGCCGCTGTATTTGATTCTGCCAACCGGAGAGATGACGGCGGCCGTACCGGAACCGAAGACTTCTTTGAGCTCGCCCTGGTCGTGGGCCTCAATGATTTCGGCGATGCTGATGCGTCGCTGGCTTACCGTCCTGCCCCAGGATTCGGCCAGAGCGATGACGGAGTCCCTGGTTATACCTGAGAGTATACTGCCGGTGAGGGCGGGAGTGACGATTTCATCGCCGATCATGAAGAATATGTTCATCGAGCCGACCTCCTCGATGTATTTGCGCTCAACCCCGTCGAGCCACATTACCTGGGTGTAGCCGTCCTTGTTGGCGAGTTCGGTGGCGTAGAGGCTTGCCGCATAGTTGCCGGCGGTCTTGGCTTCGCCGACGCCGCCGCGCACTGCCCGCACATATTCGGTGGTTACCCAGATTTTCACCGGATCGAAGCCTTCGGGATAATAGGCGCCCACGGGCGAGAGAATGATGAAGAAGCGGTAGGTGTGGGAGGAGCGCAGACCGATGTAGGGATCGGTGGCGATTATGGTCGGCCGGATATAAAGCGAGGTGCCCGGAGCGCTGGGAACCCATTTTTCTTCGATTTTGAGAAGTCGGATTAGTGCCTCGAGGACAACATCTTCGTCGATTTCAGGTATACACAGTCTGCTGGCCGAGCGGTTGAAGCGCTTGAAATTGTCCCTCGGCCGGAAGAGTTGGATGGCTCCGGAGTCGGTTCTGTAGGCCTTGAGCCCTTCAAATATAGCCTGGCCGTAGTGAAGCACCATGGTCGAGGGATCCATCTGCAGGGGGCCGTAGGGTTCGATGCGGGGATTATACCAGCCTTTTTCCGGGCTGTAGTCCATATTGAACATATAATCGCTGAAGTAGGTTCCGAACCCCAGGGCGGAGTCCTGTGGATGTACTTTCAATGTGGCTGCTTTTTCATATGAAATTTCCATTGCATCCTCTTGTGATTAAAGTCTTAGTGCTGAACGCGGAAACATAAATCGCCCGTATGAAGACGCCCCATGGACGACGGCGGCTGTCTCCCAGGCTGGCAAGGATACCCAGCGGAGCGGTCTACTGGCAATATAAAAATCCAGATTTACTTTGACAGCCACAGCGGCTTTTGTCATAATCGCTTGCTGACGGTACGGTTTGCGGTCGTTTGGTTACGTGAACGTGAAGGTCTGTCTCTCCCGGTAGCATTCACTGCGAGACGCCAGTTCGATACGCCACCTCACGGATGTTCCTACAGTTGCGTAGCGAGTGGAGCTGATTGGGCGCTCAAGCGGAATGCCCCTGGGCTCATTTTCTGCTAATAAGCCATGTCGGCGCGGAAAAATCAACAATTTATCTGTGATAACGGGAGGATGGTTGTTTGTTGTATTGAACTTGTGTTTGGTGTGAGCAAAATCGCTGTTTTCCGGCAGGAAAGCAGCGAGGGACTGCCGTCTGCTGCTCCGGCGTGTTTGTCCGCTACTGTCCAGAGGAGCAACGGGGTAGAGATCCCAGAATAATGAGAAAAGATATAATTGAGATCCGCTGGCACGGCCGGGGAGGGCAGGGCGCCATAACGGCTGCGAAGATAGTCGCCAATGCGGCCTTTGTTTCCGGCTACAGAGGTGTGGTCATGGCGCCTACTTTCGGAACCGAAAGAAGGGGGGCGCCGGTATTCACTTCGCTGAAAATATCGCCTGAAAAGATATACGACCTCTCCCCCATAACCACACCCGATATGGTCGTCGTGCTGGACCACACCTTGCTGGAAGAGGTCAATGTCGTCGACGGTCTCAAGGATGGCGGTCTAGTCGTTCTCAACGCGCCGAAGCCTGCCGGAGAGTATGGGTTCGAGGGGGCGAGGGTCGGCGTTGCCGATGTCACCGCCCATGCCGTTGCCGCCGGATTGCCTCCGGGCATCGTCAATTCAGGAATCATCGGCGCGTTTTCCAGGGCCAGCGGTCTGGTTGACATTGATATTCTGATCCCGGTCATAAAAAAGGAATTTACCGGCAAGCGGCCTGAGGAAAATGCCCTGGCGGCACAAAGAGCATACGAGAATACAGCATTTGGAGAATGAGCAGATGGCCCACAGAGATTTTTGCAAGATGATATCGAGAAGTAAACCGGGACCGGGCGATGGCGGTAAGACGGGTTCGTGGCGTGTTCTCCGCCCCATCCTCCATACGGAAAAATGCATTCCGGTAAAGGCCGGTAAAAAGGCCTGTTTCAACTGCTGGCTCTATTGCCCCGACTGCGTGGTTACCAAAACGATACCGCCGACCATAGATCTGGAATACTGCAAGGGATGCGGCATCTGTGCAGAAGAATGTCCTGCCGACGCCATTGACATGGTGGCCGAAGACACTTTCAGCACCGAGGAGAAATAGGACCATGCATATCATTGAATCTGGAAATGTAGCAGCGGCCACCGGTGTCAAACTCTCACGGGCACAGGTGATAGCCGCCTATCCGATCACGCCGCAGACGCCGCTGACGGAAAAACTCTCGGAATTCGTCGAGTCACAGGAACTCGATGCCCAATATATACCGGTGGAGAGCGAACACAGCGCCATGGCGGTGTGCATCGCCGCCTCGACTGCCGGGGCACGGGCCTTCACGGCGACCAGCGCCAACGGCCTGCTTTATATGAACGAGCAGCTGCACTGGGCGGTGGGAGCACGGCTGCCGGTGGTCATGTGCGTAGCCAACCGCGGCATAGGTGCTCCCTGGACGGTATGGAACGACCAGCAGGATTCCATGTCGCAGCGCGACGTCGGCTGGATTCAGCTCTATGCCAACGATCACCAGCAGATCATCGACTCTGTGATCAAGGCTTTCCGTCTTGCCCAGAGCGTGAGCATTCCGGTCATGGTCTGCTACGACGGCTATCTGCTCTCCCACACCTATATGCCCTTTGAGCTCCCCGGGCAGGAACAGGTGGACGCCTTTCTGCCTTCGTTCACACCGGAGCACTTTCTCAATCCCGACGAGCCCGGCAATTTCAATACGGTGACGCTGCCCGATACCAGAGCTGGTGTCGACGGCACGGTGGAACCGGGATATATCGAAATCCGTCACAATCTGCACGAGGATCTGCGCGGTGCGCTCGAGGTCTACGGCGATATCGATGCGGAATATGAGAAAGGATGTGGTCGCGGCGGCACCCCCTTCATCGAGCAGTACCGCTGCGACGATGCCGAATGCGTTGCCGTGGCTATCGGCTCACTTTCCTATCAGCTGCGCGATGTCATCGACATCCTCCGCGAGGAAGGGCTCAGGGTTGGCGTTATGAGCGTGCAGATGTACCGGCCGTTTCCCGACGGTGCCATCGTCGAGGCCCTGGCCGGCAGAAAAAGCGTCATCGTCTTCGAGAAGGCCTTGAGCTACGGTAATCAAGGCCCGCTCTACGCCGATATCAAGGCAGCCCTCTATTCCAGAGGTGACAGGCCGCCCATACAGAATTACATACTCGGTCTTGGCGGCAGAGAAATCAAAACCAGCCAGCTGCTTGACGCCTTGAAGGAGTCCTGCTCAGCAATTGAGGCATTCGACGATACTCCGCGTTGGATCGGTCTAAAACTTTAGGAAATCGGATCATGGCAGAAAAAACCACCATTGTTAACCTCACCGAAGAAGAATTCGTCCATCCGGGCAACCGCGCCTGTTCCGGCTGCGGACTTTCCATCGTCTACCGTATGGGCCTTAAGGCGCTCGGCAAGAACACCATTCTGGTTGTACCACCGAGTTGTCTCACCGTTCTCCAGGGGCTCTATCCCGTGGCCTCAACGAGACTGCCCTGCGTCAATGTCACCTTCGCCTCCACCGGAGCCGCCGCTTCAGGAGTGAGGGGCGCCATGAAGGCCCTGAACAAGAACGATGTCAACGTCGTCGCCTGGGCTGGAGACGGCGGCACCGGTGATATCGGTATTCAGGCCCTTTCCGGAGCCTGCGAGCGGGGCGAGGAGATTATTTACATATGTTATGACAACGAAGCCTATATGAATACCGGTGTCCAGCGCTCCGGTACCACCCCTCAGGGGGTGCTGACTACGACCACGCCCATCCACGGCAAGCTGCAGACCAAGAAAGACGTACCGGCGATTATCGCCGCTCACGGCATAGACTACGTCGCCACCGCCTCGGCCGCCTATCCCGTCGATTTTTACGACAAGGTCAAAAAGGCGACGACGATTACTGGCCCAAAATATATCCATGTACTCACGCCCTGCCCTCCGGGCTGGGGATTCGAAACACGCTATACCATCAAGGTGGGTAAATTGGCCGTGGAGACCGGGCTCTTTGATCTCTACGAGATAGACAAGGGTGAGTTCAGACTGACCGGTGCCTCGAAGAAGCTGCTCGGTAAAGAGCGCAAGCCCGTCAGTGAGTATTTCAAGACTCAGGGACGATTCAAATCACTGAATGGTGACATTGTCGATACCGTGCAGAGGCAGGTGGATGCCAAATGGCAGGCATATGCCCTGGAATCGGCATAGTGAGCAACTGACGCTGCAATTTCTCCGGAGACGTTTCTGTGGGGCTGTTTCCGGCCTGTCCCCGGGAACAGCCGTCAATTTTACTCGAATTCGCCGACTGTTTGGTCCGCAAGGAAACCGAGAATAAAATCGGTCTGTTTGTTGATATACTGATCGATGGTGAAATGTTTGGTGAAATACCATCGACGGAAGGCCCAGGTATGCCCCAGCACGGATATGGTGTGGCCCATGAAGGTGATGGCCTCCTCGTCGAGATTCAGTTTTCCCTCCGCTTCCAGCTCTTTTATCGCCTGGAGAAACAGGCCGGTAATTTCTAATTCGGCGTCGAGTATTTTCTGCTGGAATTTTCTCGGCAGGAAGTGGGTAACCTGGTAGAGCAGCAGGATGTGGTCGCTGAGTCGGTCGCAGACCAGGAAATATTCCCGCACGATATCCTTGAGCACCTCTCTGGCGTCCTTGCCCGAAGGCCGGATGTTTTTGAGACTGGTTTCGACATCGGTGTATATTGCCCTGCAGACGAGATACAGCACATCGACTTTGGTGGAAATATATTCGTAGAGCGTGCCGGTGGAAATGCCGATTTCTTTGGTCAGCAATCGTGTCGAGGTCTGATGGTAACCATGTTTGATGAAAAGTTTGACAGCACCGTCGACGATCTGCCGCCGGCGCTGTCGTACCAGTTCCATGTCTTTAATTTGTGTGGAGATTTCGACTTCGTCGATAGTGCCTTTGCTCATTGCCTTTCCCCCCGTAGCCGCCTGCCGGACGCACGCGGTGAGTGTTGCTGCAGTGGTGATGGTATGTCTGTCTCGTGATGTACCGGTGATGCCTGGAGCGGTCCTGGGTAGTGTAGCAATTATTTTTATAAAAATCTTTAAAAAAATTGATACAAGGCGGTGGTGGCCCCGCCTAAGGTGCCGACATGGTGCCTGCCTCAGCTGGTGAGATTCGTGTTGGTCCTGTCGATGAAATGTAGCAGTTCGTCTCTGGGGAGCGGCTTGCTGAAATAGTATCCCTGGATCAAGGAGCAGCCGAAACTTTTAAGAAGCGCCAGCTGTTCTGCAGTTTCCACTCCTTCCGCCACCACCGTAAGTCCCAGATTTCTGGCCATAAGAATTATCGTCTCCACGATTTGGGCATCAAGGCTGTCGACGGTGATTTCCCCCACAAAGGAGCGATCGATCTTAAGGCTGTCGATGGGGAATTTTTTCAGGTAATAGAGCGACGAATAACCGGTGCCGAAATCGTCTATGGCCATGGAAATGCCGGCATCGCTGAGGAGGTTGAGCGTGGCTACGGTATCCTCAAGGGAGGTCATCATTGTCGATTCGGTGATTTCAAGTTCCAACTGACCGGCATCGATGCTATGCCGCTCGAGGGTCTCGAGGATATGGGGCACCAGATCGGCCTGGGTAAACTGGCCGGCGGAAAGGTTGACGGCTACCCTGATAGTACCTCGCCCAGAGTTGTGAAGAAGACCGGCGGTTTCACAGGCGCGGTCGAGTACAAAACTGCCAAGAGGCTGTATTAGTCCTGTTTCTTCGGCGAAGGGGATGAATGCAGCCGGAGAGACGAGGGTGCCGTCTCTTTTTTGCCAGCGCACCAGGGCTTCGACCGCCACCACCCGGCCGCTTGCCGTCTCAATCTGTGGTTGATAGAAAACGGTGAATTCTTCGCCTGCAAGCGCCTGTCTGAACTCGCCGTCCAGCAACAGCCTCTCGCGTGCCTGTTGGGTCAACTTCTTGGTGAAAAGGGAAAAGGCGTTCTTTCCTTTAAGTTTGGCCTGATACATAGCGGCATCGGCATTTTTGGTAAGTATCTCGGCGCTTTCTCCGTCATGGGGAAAGATTGCCCCGCCGATGCTCACAGTAATGTGGAGCGTATGTCCCTCGACATGCAGAGGGCTGGAAAAGCCTTTGAGCAGCCGGTTGGCGAGGTCGAGCACCTGCTGCTCCGAGGTGATATTGGCACTGATTATCTGGAATTCGTCACCACCCAGCCTGGCGACGGTGTCTTCTTCACGGATCATCATTGCCAGGCGTTTCCCGACCTGCTGCAGCAGCACGTCGCCAGCGGCATGTCCGAGGCTGTCGTTAATATGTTTAAAATTATCCAAATCGATGAAAAACACGGCTACCTGTTTTTGTTTTCTCCTGGCTGTGGCCAGCGACATGATCAGTCGATCGTGAGCCAGGGCTCGGTTGGGTAACCCTGTGAGGGCATCGTGGTAGGCCTGATATTTGATCTTCTCCTCTTTCATCTTCATCTCGGTAATATCATGAAAAACGGCAACATAATGGGTGCTTTTGCCGGTGGCATCGCTGATTGAACTAATATTGAGAATCTCGGGGTAGGCCTCGCCGTTTTTTCTCCGATTCCATATCTCGCCACTCCAGTGACCTTTGTCCTTGAGGTCGCGCCACATCCTTTCGTAGAATTCAGGACCGTGTTTGTTCGACTTGAGAATTCGCGGATTCTGGCCCATGGCCTCCTTGTCCTCGTAGCCGGTGATGACGGTGAAAGAGCGGTTAACGGCAATTATGGTGCCGTCGGCGTCGGTGATGCTTATACCTTCGAGGGCGTTTTCGAAAACCTTGGCAAAGAGTTTGAGCTGCTGTTCCGCCTCTATGCGCTCGCCCATCTCACTTTCAAGTGCGCGCCTGGAATGGTGCAACCGCTGTATGTACTCGTTGAAGCGTTTGGCCAGGTGACCGATTTCGCCGGGGCCGCTTTCTTCGGCCTGGAGCGGAGTAGCGGAATGGCTGGAGTCGCGCATTTGTGCCGAAAGAGCACTCAGGGGGTGGGTGATCCATGCTCCCAGGTAGAGACTCAGCGGAAGAATGAGAACGAAGGCCAGAAGCAGGGTGAACAGAAAAACGTGTTGCAGCCGCTTAAGCGGTGCGTATGCCGTTTCGAGATCGGCGGTGGAGACAACGATCCAGTCGAATTCAGGTATATAATTGAAAAACACAAGCTCGTCGTGCCGGTTGCCGTTTCGTTCGTCGACGACGGTATAGGTAAATGAACCGTTTTTGCTATGAATAATCCGGTCAAAAACCCGGGAATGTAGGTCATTGGAGGGGAGGGGAATCGAGCCTTGGAGCGTAGGGTGATGAAGTATCTCGCCGGAACCAGACAGCACAAAAGCATAGCTCCCCTGATTGAATTGCGGTGACTCAATGCTGTTTCTGAAGTCATCTATTTTGATAAGAGTCTGAAACTCACTTCGGTAGCTGGAAACGGAGAGTATCCAGTCCCAGGGTTGGAAGTAGGTCATATAGAGAGCCTTGGCTCGTTCGTCGGCCTCCCCTGGATTTTTCCAGTTATATTCGAGATAGCCCTCTTTTTTGTCCCTTTGAGCCCTGGCCAGCCAGTGATGGGATAGATCCCTGTCGCCCTTTGTCGCATAGGGATGAACCGCCAGAAAGCCCTCGCTGGTGATGGCGTAGATATAGCCTGTCTGACCGATGGTCTGTGAAAGAAGAATTTCTGTGGCTCTTTTCTTGGCTTCTTTCTCGGAAAAGAGGCCCTGGTCAGCCTGACGGTGGAGGTTTTCGAGAATTTCTCTATTTTTTTCGGCAATAGCGCGGAGACGGTTGCGGACGGAGACATCGGCAGAGGTTTTGATGGCCGTTTGCAGGGCTTCGGTGGTCAAGGCCAGCCTGTTGTGGATGTGTTCCTCAATACTATCCTCCACCAGCGGGAAGATACTCCAGCCGGCTATGGAAAGTATCACCATGAAAAGCAGGGAGTACCACATCATAAGGTGATAACGGATGCCTACGGATTTAAAGAGATCTAGTGTATTCATACAAAAGAATGAGTCCCCAAAAAGGTGGGACGCCTGTTCTTGAGAGGGTGGGTGTACTCATGGCCGATCATGGTGTGTTGGCGGACCGTCCCCCTGGCCTCTACATGTGGATGCGGATCAACTCTCAGGAAATGCAGAGTCACAGCAGTCTTATATAGCATAAAGTGCAGCCAGATACAAAAAAAACCATCTGTGCGTGCTTCTTCAAAAGGAGGGTCAGAACCACTCAATCGGTACGTTTTTAGGGGTAAGGGCGTGCTTGCCGAAATCGCCTTTGAAGAATCCTCTGGTCTTCATAATGACCGCAAAAAGAAGGAAGTATACGGGCATAACCACAACAGAAGGTGGAGAGCTATTCGGGGCGTGGTTCAGAGGCCTGGAGAACGTATTTCAAAAAGACCTGGAAATGGTGCGGCAGGCTGCGTTTTCTGGGGGTGACGGCATAGAAATCCCTGCTCATTTCCAAACCGATGATGTCGATTATCTGGATCTGGCCGTGGTCCACCGCGTCGTTAACGGCGTGGCTCGAAAGAATGGAGACGCCGAGGTTGTTTTTGACGGCTTCGGTGACGGCGGTACTCGATCCCAGCACCGCACAGGTATTGAGCTGTTCCACGTATATGTCCTTTGGGCGAAGGAAACGCTCCAGGGATTTCCTGGTTCCCGAACCTTTCTCGCGGAGAATGAAGGGCAACTCCAGCAGAGTCCGGGAGGTGATACGCTGGTTGATCTTCCTCCGGCTGGAGGCGGCAAGCACCAGTTGATCCTTCATGAAGGGATGGTACTGCAGCTTCTCGGTTTCGGAGGCGGCGCCGACAAATCCCAGCAGAATTTCATTGCCAAGCATTGCCTCCACCACCTGGGCGGAGTCCGAGGTCCGTATTTCATAAGATATTTTCGGATGGAGCGCAGCGAAGTCGGCGGCCAGACGCGGCAGGATGTAGGCGCTGGGAATGGTGCTGGCGGCAATGGTAATTGTGCCGGCAACATTCCTGCCGACCGCGGTGAGCTCGTTTTCAAGTTTTTTCAGGTCGTCGAGAATTGCCAGGGCGCGTGGATAGAGAAGGTCTGCTTCGAAAGTGGGGATGATGGTTCTGCCGAGTCGGTCAAAAAGCCTGCAGTCGAGGCGGCTTTCGAGATTACGGATGTGTTCGCTGATAGTCGGCTGGCTGGTGTAGAGCTGTTCGGCGGCCCTGGTGAAGCTCTTGTTTGTGTAGACGGCGACGAAAATTTTGAGGTGTCGAGTTTCTATTTAGAGCCTCCTGTCCTAAACTTGTTTCAAGTCAGAGAAAAACATGGTATTTGATTATCCTATGCGGAGTATAGTTATTTTTAGTATATAAGGAAATAAAAAACGGACTGCACCTATGAAGATTCCAAATATATTCAGGAAAAAGACCCTCACCTCACTGGCCAGAACCTGCGGCTGAGCGGCGAAAATCGGTCCGGCTGTACTGTCGGACGCTCTCCAGGGACTGGGAACGCCGGACGACGCCGACTTGCTGGTTGGTTTCGATACGGCTGATGATGCCGCCGTCTATCGTCTCTCCGATACGGTTGCCATGATCAATACCATCGACTTTATAACGCCGCCGGTGGATGATCCCTACTGGTTCGGCCAGATTGCCGCCGCCAATTCCATCTCCGATGTCTACTCCATGGGGGGGAAGCCGCTCACAGCTCTTAATGTGGTGATGTTCCCCTCGAAAAAGCTGAGCATGGATGTCCTCAAAGAGATACTGCGCGGCGGCCACGACAAGGTAGTGGAGGCCGGCGCCTGTCTGGTCGGCGGCCACAGTGTCGATGATCTCGAACCCAAATACGGTCTCTGCGTCAACGGCGTGGTACATCCGCAGAATATAGTCACTAATAGCGGGGCCCGGCCCGGAGATGCGCTGATTCTTACCAAGCCCCTGGGCTCGGGGGTACTCTTCAACGCGGTGCGCTCCCGCAGGCTGCCCTTTTCGGAAATCGAAAAAGAGATACTGCCGGCCATTGCCGCGCTCAACGGCACCGCCATGGAAGAGGCCCTGGGCTTTGATGTACATGCGGCCACGGATATCACCGGTTTCGGCATACTTGGTCACGCTGCCGAGATGGCCTGGGGCAGCAGCTGCCGACTGATAATAGACTATACCCGGCTGCCCGTTTATGCCCATGCCCTGGAAATGTATGCCAAGGGCGAGACCACCGGCAGCAACGACGCCAACCGACAGATGGTGGAAAGTCGCAGCCTGCAGCTCCGCCGCCAACTGCCCTCGGAGAAAATGGGCATACTCTACGATCCCCAGACCTCCGGCGGACTTCTCCTGGCACTTCCAGCTGATCAGGCCGATGATCTGCTGCAGGCCCTCCACCGGGCTGGGGTCGGTTCTGCGGTGAGCGTTGGTGAGGTGACAGCCGCTGAAGCCGGTGTCACCCTCGTCTGATAATGTCTTCTTGATATTTTCTAATCCATTGTTTTCATAAGGAAAAGACCTTTCTTTTTCTTATCGTGCTCTTCAGTTTCGCTGATTTGTTACATAACTGTCATATTAAAGCGATATTTCTTGATAAGAGGACAAATATACGCTAGTTTAGGGGGTGGTTGAATTGATATTGTCCAGCGGCGATTGCGCCGGCGTATTTTTGGGATTAAATGTTAGGTTCGCCTAAGACTAACCCCTGGACTCGCCGCTGACCGGCTTTTCACTAGTCACTTTTCGAGAAGGAAATATGGTCATGGCTGAAGCGGCAGTAAAGCTCGATGGAAAATCCAAACACACGTTCCTCGATGATATCAAGGACATTTTGCCCGACGGCAATCTCAGTCTTTGTCTCACCTGCGGCCTCTGTTCGTCAGGTTGCCCGGCGACGGGCCTCGAGAATATGGATCCCCGCAAATTTCTGCGCATGCTGGTGCTGGGCATGGACGAGGAGGTGCTCAAGTCCGACTGGCCGTGGATGTGCACCATGTGTCAGCGTTGCGTCTATGTCTGCCCGATGAAAATAGACATCCCCCAGCTCATATACAACGTCCGCGCCGCACGTCCCCGGGACGAACGGCCCAAGGGTATACGCGGCTCTTGTGATATGGCGGTGGCCAGTGAAACAGCCAGCGCCATGGGGACCTCGGTGGAGGATTTCAAATTCGTGGTCGAAGATGTGCTGGCCGAGTACCGCGAGTCACAGCCTGAGTTCGCCGAGATGGAGGCCCCCATCGACAAGGAAGGCGCCGAGTTTTTCATCAACCAGAACTCCCGCGAACCGATGACCGAACCTGACGAGATGGTGCCGCTGTGGAAGATACTCCACCTCGCCGGCGTCGACTGGACCTACGGCAGCACGGGCTGGGCCGGAGAGAACTACTGTCTGTTTCTGGCCGACAATGAAAACTGGGAGCACATCGTCCGTAAGCAGATCGAAAAACCCATGGCCCTGGGGTGCAAGACCTTTCTCAATACGGAGTGAGGCCACGTCACCTTTGCAGTCCGGGCCGGACTGAAAAAATTCAACATCGATCATAACTTCGACGTAAGAAACATTTACGAATACTATGCTCAGTGGATCAGAGAGGGAAGGCTCAAGCCCAGCTCCGACTGGAACAAGGACCTGCAGATCAAATTTACCGTCCAGGATCCCTGCCAGATCGTTCGCAAAAGCTTTGGCGACAAAATAGCCGATGACTTCAGGTACGCTGTAAAGGCGGCCATCGGCGAGGACAATCTGGTGGAGATGTATCCCAATAAGTCCAACAATTATTGCTGCGGCGGAGGCGGCGGATTTCTCCAGTCGGGCTTCAAAGACCAGCGGCTGGAGTACGGCAGACTTAAGGACGAGCAGATACAGGCCACCGAAACCACCTATTGTATCGCCGGCTGCCACAACTGTCATGCCCAGATCCATGAATTGTCCCACCATTACGGCGGCAACTACCAGGTGGTCCACTTCTGGACCATACTGGCGCTGGCCCTGGGCATTCTCGGTCCCAACGAGCGGACCTATCTGGGCGACGATCTCAAGGACGTCAACGTCTTCCATCCTGAGACGGCATTTTAGGCGTGCACCTTCTTTAACTGAACTAGGTCTGACTATGCAGCTTACAAAACAGCAAATCGACTATTGCATGGAATGCGGGGTATGTACGGGAAGCTGCCCGATAAGTTACGAGCGTTCCCGCTTTTCACCACGGCAGATGATCAAGCGGACCCTGGTCGATCTGGAAAGCGATATCCTCAGATCAGACGATGTCTGGGCCTGCCTCAGCTGCTCCCGCTGCAGCGACCGCTGTCCAGTGGCTATCGATTTTCCTGAATTCATTCGCTCCCACAGAAAGAAGGCCATCGAGGTCGGCAATCTGGCCAGAAACAGTCATCACGGTATCTTTCAGACCGTCACCTCCCTGCAGGCGAAGGACCGCAAACAAAACCGCATCGCCTGGACCAAAGAGGCCGGCGTTGTCCGCGAGCAGGGGGACTACTTCTACTTTGTCGGTTGCGCTCCCTACCACAATGCCGTCTTTGACTATCTGGGCCTTAATATGCTCGATACGCCCAGGAATATTCTTAAAATCCTCAACAAGGTGGGCATCGAGCCGGTGGTCAGCAACGATGAGCGCTGCTGCGGTCACGACGCCTTCTGGGGAGGGCAGGAAGAACTCTTTGCCACCCTCGCCAAAAAGAATGTGGAAACCATCAAGGCCAGCGGTGCCAAGACCGTCATCTTCGGCTGTCCCGAGGGATATTCCAATTTCAGAGAAAACTATGCCGAGGTGGTCGGCGAACTGCCCTTCGAGGTGATTCATATTTCCCAGTTTCTTGCAGAAAAATTCAAGGAATCGGATATCTCTTTTACGCAGGGTACGGGCGGTGTCGTCACTTTTCATGATCCCTGCCGGCTCGGCAGAAGATCGGGTATCTACGAAGAACCCAGGGAACTGCTGCGCTTCGTGCCTGATACCGATCTCAGGGAGATGGGTAACAACCGGGAGAACGCCGTCTGCTGCGGCACAACCGCCTGGATGGAATGTTCGTCCTGTTCCAAGACCATGCAGATAAAACGATTGATGGAGGCCGGGGAGACGGGCGCTCGGACGCTTGTCACTGCCTGTCCCAAATGCGAGATCCACCTGACCTGTGCCAAAGCCAATACCGACGTGGATCTGGAAATCAAGGATCTCTATGCCTATCTCGCCGAAAAACTCTAGGACAAAGGAATTTTCCTCGACCGAGGGGCAGACGGAGCACAGAAAGCAACTGATCACTTATTGAGCAGCGGAGCAAGTTGATGAAATCAGAAAATTCTCAAAACGTTCAAGGTTCGGTCATGGTTGTCGGCAGCGGCATTGCCGGAATGCAGACGGCTCTTGACCTGGCTGATTCGGGTTTTTACGTCTACCTGGTGGAAAAGTCGCCCTCCATCGGTGGCGTCATGGCCCAGCTGGACAAGACTTTTCCCACCAATGACTGTGCGATGTGAGTCATCTCACCTAAACTGGTCGAGGTCGGCCGGCACCTGAACATTGAACTGAAAACACTCTGCGAGGTCAAATCCATTGGCGGCGAGGCCGGAAATTTCGAGGTGGAGTTGCTGCAGCATCCCCGCTACGTCGATATGGAGAAATGCATCGCCTGCGGCGAATGTGCGGCCAAATGTCCCAAAAAGGTCAGCGACGCCTTCAACGCCGGCCTGGAAAAGAGAAAGGCCATCTATGTCGATTATCCGCAGGCGGTACCTCTGAAGTACGCCATAGACGCCGAAAACTGCATCTACTTCAATAAAGGCGGCAAATGCGGATTCTGCCAGAAAATCTGTCCCACCGACGCCGTCGATTTCGACCAGCAGCAGGAAAAGGTGAGTCTGCAGGTCGGCTCGGTGATCATGGCGCCGGGATTTTCCGCCTACAAGCCGGATGATCTCGATACCTATCAGTATCGCCAGTTTGCCAATGTCATCACCTCCATGGAGATGGAAAGGATACTGAGCGCCACCGGTCCCTTCCAGGGGCATCTGGTGCGGCCTTCGGATAACCGCGAACCGAAAAAGATCGCCTGGCTGCAGTGCGTGGGATCGCGCGACATCAACCGTTGCGACAACAGCTACTGCTCCTCGGTCTGCTGTATGTATGCCGTCAAGGAGGCGGTTATCGCCAAGGAACACGCCGGTGATAAGCTCGACACCGCTATTTTCTACATGGACATGCGTACCTACGGCAAGGAGTTCGAGGCCTACTATGAACGCGCCAAAAACGAGCAGGGCGTTCGCTTTCTCCGAACCCGCGTGCACTCCATTGTTGAGGATCGCCGCACCGGCGATCTTAGGCTTCGTTATGTCGACGACGGCGGTCAGGCGCAGGAGGAGACCTTCGACATGGTGGTGCTTTCCGTGGGCATGGAGGTGCCAAAGGATGTTGTCGAACTGGCCCAATCGCTTGATATCGAACTTAACGCCGAAAATTTTGCTCATACCGACTCCTTTACGCCGGTGAAGACTTCCCGTGAGGGTATCTATGTCTGCGGTGCCTTTCAGGAACCCAAGGACATACCCTACTCGGTGATGGAGGCCAGCGCCGCCGCCTGCTGGGCCGAGGCGGATCTGGCCGGGGCACGCGGCAGCCTGACCAGAACCAAGGTCTTTCCCGATGAGCGGGATATTGAAGATGAAGAGGTGCGCATCGGCGTCTTCGTCTGCAACTGCGGCACCAATATCGGCTCCATCGTCGATGTGCCGGCTGTGGCGGAGGCGGCCCGGTCGCTGCCCGGGGTTGCCTATGTCGAGGAGAACCTGTTTACCTGTTCCCAGGACAGCCAGGATAAAATGCGTCAGGTGGTGGAGAAGGAGAAGCTTAACCGCGTGGTGGTGGCTGCCTGCACCCCGAGAACGCATGAAGAGCTGTTCCAGGAAACCCTCAAGGATGCCGGATTAAATAAATATCTCTTCGAGATGGCCAATATCCGCAACCAGTGCTCCTGGGTGCACAGCAAGGAAAAGGTTGAGGCCACGGCCAAGGCCAAGGATCTGGTACGCATGGCGGTGGCCAGAACCCGGCTTATCCGTTCGCTCAAGCAGCCGACCATCGGCGTTGACCACAGTGCGCTGGTTATAGGCGGCGGCATCGCCGGCATGACCTCGGCATTAGGACTGGCTGACCAGGGTTTCGCCGTCCATCTGGTGGAAAAGAAGCGTGAGCTCGGCGGCAACGCGAGAAGCCTGTTGACCACCTGGCAGGGCGAGGATATTGGTCTGCGGCTGGCGGAAATGGAGCGGCGTGTAGGTGAACATCAAAACATTACCGTTCACACCGAGGCGGAGGTCAAGGATTCGAAAGGCTTTATCGGCAATTTCGAGACCACGCTCAGCAAAGGCGGCGACGAGCAGGTAGTCAAGCACGGAGCGGTTATTGTCGCCACCGGCGCCAGAGAAAGCAGACCTGCGGAATATCTCTACGGCGAGGACGAGAGGGTGCTTACCCATCTTGAACTTGACCAGGCTATTGCCGCCGGAGATGCACGCCTCAGCGGTGCTGCCTCGGCGGTGTTTATCCAGTGCGTCGGCTCGCGTGAGCCGGAGCGGCCCTACTGCTCCAAGGTTTGCTGCACGCATTCCATCAAGGCGGCCATAGGCTTCAAGAAGCGCAAGCCGGAGATGAATGTTTTCGTCCTCTACCGCGATATACGCACCTACGGCCGGCGTGAGAGCCTTTATAAGGAGGCGCGGCAACTAGGCGTCATCTTCATTCGCTATGAAGTGGAGGCCAAGCCGGTGGTGCGCAAGGAAGGCGACAGTCTCTGGATCACCGCCAGAGACCATGTCCTGGGTGTCGATGTCGATATTCAGACCGATCTTCTCATACTGGCCTCGGCTATCGAGCCCAGGGACAATGAGCAGTTGACTCAGATCTATAAGCTTTCCTGCACCGCCGACAATTTTTTCAGTGAGGCACATGCCAAGCTGCGGCCGGTGGAATTCGCCACCGCCGGTGTTTTCCTGGCGGGGATGGCCCACTATCCAAAGCCGATTGAAGAGAGTATCGCCCAGGCAGCTGCTGCGGCCTCGCGGGCGGCGGTGACGCTTTCCAGGGAAAGCATCACCGTGGAGGGTGTCATCTCCCAGGTCCAGGAGTTCATGTGCCGGGGCTGCGGTGAATGCGAGGAGGCATGCCCCTTCAATGCCATCATCGTCGACGAGAAAGAGGGTATTAAGGTGGCAGCGGTGCAGGAAGCGCTATGCAAGGGCTGCGGCATGTGCGCGGTGGCCTGTCCCACCGGGGCGGCGACGGTGCGTCATTACGGGGACACCGAGGTGCTGACCATGGTGGAGGCGGCATTTGACGAGCAGTGATTCCCTGGTCGACGACAGCCGTTACAGTCTGTTTGTGTCGACAGGGGGCCAACCACAAATACATAGAGTGAGGGAAAATGTCCGGGGAATTCAAACCAAAAATACTCGCATTCGCCTGCAACTGGTGCGCGTATTCGGCAGCAGATCTGGCCGGCGTCAGCAGGTTTCAGTATCCGCCCAATATGCGCATTATCCGGATCATGTGTTCCGGCCGTATCAATCCCAATTTCATTCTCAAGGGTTTCGAGAACGGGGCCGACGGCGTCCTGGTAGCGGGCTGACACATCGGCGACTGTCATTACCTGGATGGTAATAAAAAAGCCGAAAAGATTTTCAGTACGGCCAGGGAACTCGTGGATCTGCTGGGGATAGAACCTGGCAGGGTCAGGCTCGAATGGATATCCTCTGCCGAAGGAACCCGGTTTGCCGAGGTTGCTGCTGATTTTACCAAACAGATACAGGAGCTTGGGCCTTTGAAGGTGACAGAGGCCGCCTGAGTTTTTTGAAACTGTTGCACCACAGGAGGGTGATTGTGAATAAGGACATGCTTGTTATTGGTGGCGGAATCGCAGGAATCCAGTCATCACTTGATCTGGCCGAGATGGGGTTCAAGGTCTACCTGGTTGAGCGGCTGCCGAGCATTGGCGGCAAGATGGCCCAGCTTGATAAGACCTTTCCCACCAATGACTGCGCTATCTGAATACTCTCGCCGAAGATGCTGGATGTCGGTCGACATCCCAAAATCGAGTTGATGGCCTACAGCGAGCTGGAAAGCGTTGAAGGCAGTGCCGGCTGCTTCACGGCACGGGTGCGCAGAAAGGCCCGCTACGTAGATGCCTCCAAATGCACCGGCTGTGGAGCCTGTGCGGAAATGTGCCCCACCGATGTGGTCGATCTCTACAACGAGGGCCATTCGCTGCGCAAGGCCGTCTACAGTTGGTTCGCTCAGGGAATTCCTTCGACTCATGCCATCGACACCCGCTACTGCCGTGTTTTTCAGGGCAAGAAGTGCGGCATTTGCCAGAAAAAGTGCGAGGCCGGGGCAATTGACTTTGAACAAAAGGATGAGCTGGTGGACTTGGCGGTTGGGGCGGTGATCGCCGCCAACGGCTATACGGTTTTCGATCCGGGCAAGATCCCGGAATACCGGTACAATCAACTGGCCAACGTCATCACTTCCATGGAGTTCGAACGATTCTTAAGCGCCAGCGGCCCGACCCACGGCCATATCCACCGGCCCTCTGATATTCTGGTGAAAAAGGAGATCGGACAGCTGGAAAAACAGGAGAAACGCGCGGCCAAAGGCCTGGCCAGATTCGAGGAAAAACATGGCAAGCCGTCGGCCGATTTTTACAACGAGTATAAAACCGGTGAGGCGGCGGAGGATGAGGCCCTTGAGCAGTGGGCAAAAAAATATGAAGAGTATCTGCCCATACAAGAGCGGCTTGAAAAATTGAGGACCACGGCGGAATCATTCCGTACGGCCAAGAAGCTGGCCTTCATCCAGTGCGTCGGCTCCCGTGACCTGCGCTTTTATCCCTTCTGTTCCGGGTTCTGCTGTATGCACTCGATCAAGGAGGCTATTATCGCCCACGAACATGACAACGATACCACTTCGGTGATCTTCGGCATGGATATCCGGGCGGTGGGCAAGGGCTTCGACGAGTACAGGGTGCGCGGCGGCAACAATTCCAATATACGCTATCGCCGCAGCAGGGTGGCGGAGATCGTCAAGGGGGACAACGACAACCCGGTTCTGGTCTATGAGGATACCAGAGAACAGGTGGTCAAGCGCGAGGAGTTCGACCTGGTAGTTCTGGCCACCGCCTGCCAGCCCGCCGACGGCATGCAGGAGCTTGCCGATATCCTTGGCATCGACATCAATCGTTTTGGCTTTTTCAAGACGCTTCCGGAAAATCCCCTCGATACGACCAGGGAGGGGGTTTTTGTCTGCGGCTGCGCCCACAGCCCCATGGACATACCCGAATCGGTGGCTCAGGCCAGCAGTGCGGCGGCCAGGGCGGTACAGACGGTGACGCATGCGAATTTGCTCAAGGTGTCGTAGATGCTCCGCATAATCCAGCATTTTCGACGGCGCTGTTTTTTGTAACGGCGGGAAAAGAGCCACCATACCTGCCAGCATAAGGTTTCGAATATGAAGAAAAAGAACCAGGAGACACAGGAAGATTTGAGGGTCGGGGTATTTATCTGCGACTGCGGTTCCAATATTGCCGGACATCTCGACTGTACGGCAGTCACTGAATACGCAGCCACCCTGCCCGGGGTGGTCTATACCAAGGAAAACCTCTACACCTGCTCCGAATCAGGCATCGGCGAGATACAGGATGCCATCCGCAAGCACCAGCTTAACCGGGTGGTTGTGGCTTCCTGCTCGCCCAGAACGCATCACCCTCTTTTTGCCAGTTCCTGCGCCCAGGCGGGCATGAACCCCTATCTCTTCGAGATGGTCAATATTCGCGACCAATGTTCGTGGGTGCATATGGGCAAGAAGGAGGTAGCCACGGGCAAGGCCAAGGATCTGGTGCGCATGGGGGTGGCCAAGTCGGTCTCACTCGAGCCCCAGGACGATATCGAATCCTCGCTGGTGCGCAAGATTCTGGTCATCGGCGGCGGCATCGCCGGTCTTTCCGTTGCCGAGTCCCTCGCCGGCATGGGGCTCGAAGTCATTCTTGTGGAAAAACAGAAAAAGCTCGGCGGCCTGCTGCGCAGTCTCAATACGCTTGAAAATGGCGCAGACGCCGAAGAGCGTGTCGATACCCTGGTGCAGTCGGTGGAATCCAGTGCGAACATATCGGTGATGACCGCAGCCACCGTCAAGAAGATTGACGGTTATATCGGCAACTATAGGATTATCGTCGATGGAGCGGATGGTACGGCGGAGGAGGAGACGGTGGGGTGTATCGTCGTCGCCTCAGGAGCGGTGCCGCTGGTGGAGAATGGCCTGTTCGGGCATAACGGCAAAGATGTGATCACCCAGATGGAGCTGGAGAACAAGCTCAAGGATAGCTCCTTTGCCGCCGCCAGTGTGGTGATGATCCAATGCGCCGGCGCCCGTGATGCACAGCGTGAATACTGTTCACGCATCTGCTGCATGACGGCGGTAAAAAACGCCATGATCATCAAGCGGCAGTTTCCGCTGGCCAGTGTCAGCATCCTTTATCGCGATATGCAGATGTACGGGGACGAGAAGGAGCAGATGCTCTGGGACGCCCGGGGTATGGGCATCAACTTTTATGTCTATGATCCTCAGCAGCCGCCGGAAGTGGGCGAGGGCAAAGTGCGATTTTTCAATACGGTCCTGGGCGAACCCAAGGAGCTGAAAAGCGATCTGGTGGTTCTCTCCACTCCGTTGGTGGCTCGCCGGGATGCCGGTGATATTGCCGCGCTGATGCGGGTACCCACCGATAAAAACGGTTTTTTCCTCGAGGCCCATGCCAAGCTCAGACCCCTGGATTTTGCCGCCGACGGCATTTTCATCTGCGGCAGCGCCCGTTACCCGGTGACCTCCGTCGAGGCCCGGACCCAGGGCATCGGCGTCGCCGCCCGGGTGGGCGCCATTCTTTTCAAGGACAGACTGGTAAAAAGTGCCATCGTCGCCGAAATAGATGCGGAATCCTGTGTCGGCTGTATGGGCTGCCTCAATGTCTGCCCCTACGATGCCATCGTCTATACCCGGGAAGCAGGCGTCTGCGAAGTGCAGGAGATACTCTGCAAGGGCTGCGGCAACTGTGCCGCCACCTGTCCCTCGCACAGCGCCATTTTACGGGGGTACAGACCGGAGCAGTTGCTGGCCCAGATACGGGCAATCTGATGGCAGGAAAACACGAAGAAGCGGGTCAGAGACGCGAGAATAAACGTATACCAAGAAGCTGAGACGCTGTTTTTTTATAACCAGATAAGGAAACCACAATGACCAACGACACTTTTGAACCCAAGATAGTCTGTTTTCTCTGTACCTGGTGAGCATACGCCGCTGCTGACCTGGCTGGGGTCAGTCGTTTACAGTACCCGGCGAATATTCGCACCGTCCGGGTAATGTGTAGTGGAAGCGTGTCGCCGCACCATATTCTCCTCGCCTTTCAAAAAGGGGTGGACGGAGTCTTTGTCGGCGGCTGACACCTCAATGAATGCAATTACCTGTATGGTAATTATTCCACCAAGAAGCGGGTCACCGTTCTGCAGGAGATGCTCAAATTCTCCGGAATAGACGAAAACCGTCTGCGGGCAAGCTGGGTATCGTCTGCCGAGGCACCGGAGCTCGTTGAGGAGTTCGAGTCATTCATCAAGGTGCTGCGCGACCTTGGTCCGTCGCCGCTGCGCCAGGATTACAGAAAAGAGCTGGCGTGAGCCGTTTTTTCAGGAAGTGGGTATATCTATGATTGAGACTGTCAAAGACACGGTAAGGCAATTGCTGGAAACGGACGAAATCAAAGGATTTCTGGGGCTTGCCGAAAAACATGGGCATGTTGCCCCGCACCTTTTCCAGCAGGGAGATTCCCTGGACAATATGGTTCTGGGCGACAGGAAACGCCCGGGCGACTCCAGGTATCCTCTCAACAAGTATCTGATCAACATTCATCGCGCCTATCCCGAAGAGGTTTTCGGTGTGCTGGTCAGGGGCTGTGATGACCGGGGGCTGCAGACGCTTTATACCTGGAACCAGCTTGATCCGAAAAAAGTGGTGACGGTGGGTATTGCCTGCCCCCAGGAGCTGGCCGAAGCATGCGAGTGCGCCGAACCCTTCCCCGACACGTTCGTTGCCGGGGAAAAGGCTGAACCCGTGAAAAACAACTCTGTTGCCGAGGTCGATGCCCTGGTGCTCTCGGAGAAGTTCAGCTACTGGATGGATGAGTTCGTCAAGTGCATCAAATGCTACGGCTGCTCCAATATCTGTCCAATGTGCTTCTGTAACGATTGCAGCCTCAAATGCGACGACCTGGTCAAGCGCGGCGAACTGCCGCCCGAGATCCCGGTCTTTCATCACACCCGGGCCATGCACATGGTCGGCAGATGCATAGACTGCGGCCTCTGCGAAGAGGCCTGCCCGTCGAACATTCCCCTGCGGACCCTCTACAAGAAGGTGAATTCCATCATGGAGGAGCAGTTTGATTTCAAGACCGGCGTCCAGCGGGGCAAGAGGTCGCCTCTGAATACCATTGAAGCTGTGGAAGGCAAAGAATAGCAAGGGAGTATCCATGGATTACAGGACCGTTCTGACGACATGTACATACTGCGGCTGCGGCTGCAATTTCTATCTGGAAGTGCTCGATGGCGAGCCCATAGGAACCATTCCCTGCAAGACCAGTCCCGTCAACGAGGGCAAGCTCTGCATCAAGGGCTGGAACGTACATGAGTTCATCCGCAACGAAAAAAGGTTGACGACGCCTCTGATCCGGAAAAACGGGGTTCTCGAAGAGGTCGGCTGGGACGAGGCGCTTGATTTTACCGTCTCCAAACTCAAGGAGATCACCGACAGGAACGGTGGAGATGCCATAGGCTTTCTGACCTCGGCCAAGGTCACCAACGAGGAGAACTATCTTCTCCAGAAATTTGCCCGGGCGGCGGTGGGCACCAACTCCGTCGATCACTGCGCCCGTCTCTGACACTCCTCTACCGTGGCAGGTCTTGCCGCATCATTTGGCAGTGGAGCGATGACCAATTCCATTGGCGAATTCGAGAATGCCGACTGTATATTCATCATCGGCTCGAATACCACCGTGGCTCATCCGCTTATAGCCACCCGAATCTTTCGTGCCAAGAAAAACGGCGCCAAAATCATCGTCGCCGACCCGCGTCGGGTCCATATCGCTGAAATAGCCGATATCCACGTCAATCAGAAAATGGGCACCGATGTTGCTTTGCTCAACGGCATCATGCACGTCATTGTGAAAAACGGCTGGCAGGATCAAGACTATATCGACCAACAGACCGAAGAGTTCGAGGCCTGCAGGGAGGTAATAGAGGCCTTTACCCCGGAAATGGCCTCCGAGATATGCGGCGTATCGGTGGCGGATATCGAGGCCATTGCCGAATGCTATGCCACTGCCGAAAAAGGCTCGCTGGTCTATTGCATGGGTATAACCCAGCACACCACCGGTGTCGACAATGTCAAGTCGCTGGCCAACCTGGCCATGCTCACCGGCCATCTCGGCAAGGAGTCGTCCGGGGTCAATCCCCTGCGCGGTCAGAACAATGTCCAGGGGGCCTGCGACATGGGCGGTCTGCCCAATGTCTTTACCGCCTACCAGCCGGTGACCTCCGAGGGGGCCGCGGAAAAATTCGCCTCCGCCTGGGGTGTCGACCGCCTTTCCACCACCCTCGGTCTGACTATACCGGCGATGCTGGAAGGGCTGGAAAACGAAACGGTCAAGGCGCTTTACATCATGGGCGAGAATCCGGTGGTCAGCGATCCCGACGTCAACCATGTGAAAAAGGCCCTGGAGAAGGCGGAACTGCTCATCGTCCAGGATATCTTCCTCACCGCCACCGCTGAAATGGCCGACGTGGTGCTGCCCGGAGTCTCCTTTGCCGAAAAAGACGGCACTTTTACCAATACGGAACGGCGGGTTGCACGCGTACGCAAGGCTATCGAACCGTTGGGAGAGGCCCGCCAGGACTGGCAGATTATTCAGGATATTTCCAGCCGTTTCGGCTATGCCATGGAGTATGGATCAGCCGAGGAAATATTCAACGAGATGCGCAAACTCACCCCCTCCTATGCCGGCATCAGCTATGAGAGGCTCGAGGGTGACGGGTTGCAGTGGCCCTGCCCGACGGAGGACCATCCGGGAACACAATTTCTGCACGGCGGCAAGATCGCCCGGGGTAAAGGGCTTTTTCACGCCATCGACTTCCAGCCCCCCAACGAGAATGTCGACGAGCAATACCCTTTCTGGTTTTCCACCGGCAGGGTTTTCGCCCATTATCATACCGGCACCATGACCAGGAACTCGCCGACCTTGGACGCGGAAATTCCCGAAGGCTTCATAGAACTCAGTGCCGAGGATGCAGAGCAGCTGGGCATCAAAAACGGAGAAACGGTAACGGTTTCCTCACGCCGGGGCTCCGTCGATACCAAGGCGCTGGTGACCGGGCGAGTCGAGGCCGGATCGGTGTTCATGCCCTTTCATTTTATCGAAAGCTGCGCCAATATCCTAACCAATCCGGCGCACGACCCCATCTGCAAGATTCCCGAACTCAAGGTCTGCGCCGTCAATATAGCCAAGGCCGCCTGAGATCGCTGGGTGTCAATATGTTCTGAGGTGCTTTGGCGCAAGAGGTAACGGAAGGCGGTTTTCCGCTTCTTTGCGGTGATGCCGGAGCATCCTTTCGGGGCCTTTTCCCCCGCGATAGGAGGAGGGTGCTCTGAAGAGGACTGGAGCTACTTCCAGCCGTGTTCACCGCGCAGCGGCACGAAGCGGCAACCACCAAGCCGTTGTTCGGTGACGTGGTCTTTTTTGCGGGTCAGCTTCAGCATTTCCTGGCTGGTATTGTCTCCTACGGGAATGACCAGTCTGCCGCCTTCCTTCAACTGCTCGATTAGTGGCTTGGGTACATTGGGGGCTCCGGCGGTGACCATGATGGCATCGTAGGGCTGATGCTCCGGCCAGCCGAGCGTTCCGTCGTCGGTTTTTCCAATGACGTTTTCGTAGCCGATCTCCCGCAAAATCGAAGAAGCCGTATCCAGCAGTTCCGGATACTTTTCAACCGTATAGACCATTTTGCAGATTTCCGCCAGGATAGCTGCCTGGTAGCCGCTGCCCGTGCCGATTTCAAGAACAACATCATTTTCACCCACTTCCAATGCTTCGCTCATGAGGGCGACGATGTAGGGCTGGGAAATGGTCTGCTGACGGTCGATGGGCAGAGGTTGATCGGCATACGCCAGCTCCTGCAGATTTTCGGGAATGAACCGGTGCCTCTCCACCTTGCCCATGGCATCAAGGACTTTCGGGTCCTGTATTCCGCGGGTGAGGAGCTGTCTCTCCACCATCGCTTTCCTCGCCTTTTCATGGCTGGCCATATGTTCCATACCCCGTATCGCTCCTTTGTATGTATGTATGTATTGTGGCGGTGCATCGCCCGTGTTCTCCAGGGACAATCAGTTATCACAAATTCTGCATTGGAGACAGGCTGCAGTTCTCTGATACACTCCCGGAATTTCAATTTTCATGCCGTTTCTCCAGGCTGACGTACAATCTCGTCCGAAAGGCGTATCGGCCGGCAGTTGCAGGAACCTGTGCTGATATGGAAAGTAATTTGCAGGTGCTTTGTGGTAAGGCGGGAGAAAAGCACCCTGTCAGCCGCATAGGTCTGGGAGCTATATTCCGAGAAAACAAGACGAATGTCTGGGAGAAGAGGAAAAATCATCAGATGAGGAGGGCGCATGAGTACACAACATAAACGGGTTGCTCTGGTAACCGGGGCCAACCGGGGAATTGGCTATGAGATAGCCAGGCAGCTGGCAAAAAAAGGGCTGCGGGTCATTATCGGTTCCCGTGATGCGGAAAAAGGAGCGCAGTCCGGCATGAAACTTGTCGATGAGGGACTCGATGTCCGCAGCATTCGTGTCGATGTAACCGACGGTGCCTCGATAACAGCGGCCGTGGGCTGGATCGAGGACGAATTCGGCAGACTGGACATTCTCGTCAATAATGCCGGCATTATGATAGACAGCGGCTGCGATATTCTTGATCTGCCGCTGGCGCAGCTTCGGAATACCCTGGAGACCAACAGCTTTGGTCCTCTTCTTCTCAGTCAGATCTGTGTACCGGTGATGAGGAAGAACGACTATGGCAGGATCGTCAATATAGCAAGTATATTGGGTTCGCTAAGCGATATTGCCAATCCCGATTCGGCGCATGCCGACATGCAGTCACCGGCCTATCGACTATCGAAATCGATGGTCAACGGCATCACCGCGCTGCTGGCGCGAGAACTTCAGGGGGAAAACATTCTCGTCAATTCGGTCTGCCCCGGCTGGGTGCGTACCGACCTCGGTGGACCGCAGGCCCCAGTAGCACCCGAGGAAGCGGCCAAGACCCCGGTGTGGCTGGCTACCCTTGATGAAACGGGTCCATCTGGCGGATTCTTCCGCGGTTCACAGCCTCTCTGCTGGTAAAAGCTTCTGGGTAGACAGCCTTAGCAGCCGTGGAACCGGGGAAGAACAGGCAACGCAAAGAGCATCATTTCTCTTGAGAGGATCGAAAAAGACAGCGCCCGCTTTCGGGATCGAAAATATGCAGTGAGTTCCACGGCAAGCACCGCCTCATCATCCTCTTCTGCTATTGTGAGGTGTTCGGGGGGCAGACCGACAATCACCTGGCGGTTGTTGTACAGGTCGCTGCCGTTGTCGCCAAGATCAATGGTATCTTCCAGTACCGGCAGTTGCAGGCGGCTGTTTTCCATTTTACCGGGGAAAAAATATCTGGCCGGAAGACCGATGAAGCCGGCGACGAAGAGATCGTCGGGGGTGTTATTAAGCTCACGCGGCGACCCAATCTGCTGCAGCCGTCCTCCGCGCAGTACTGCCAGCCGCTGGGCCAGACGAAAGAATAGTTGACCATGAAGGTCGAATCTCCGGCTTCGAAGGCCAGCCGCGACTGGTCCTCCCGGCTGGTGGCAAGCGACGCCGGAGCTGCCGGCGAAAGAGCAATACGCTTCATTATGGCAAGCTGGCCGAATCGCCAGCGGCCAGCCGTCTCACCAGCTGCTCTCGCTGCTGGTCGCATCGGCTGGCAGCGGCACCAGATTGATGTTGTATAGGTTGCCGGACTTTTCCTAACAGCTGACAGCGGCATCGACAAAGGCGCCCGAAGGTTCATCGAAGATATACCAATTGAGCGTTGGTGTAGAAGAGGACGGCTTCTCGGTACAGCCTGCCAGCGTTACCAGCAGGAGGAAAAGAGCTGCGTGGAGGAGGTGGTTGCCGATATTCTTCTTCACAGGAGTTTCGTAGTTGCGCCTCACTTTTTTAAGAACCCCCCTGGTACCAGTCTGGTGGCTAGCATCACCATATTGATGTGACGGTGCTCGATCCAGGGCAATACCCTGCGGTTTTCGGCGGCAAGCCAGTATTCCTCTATTTCGACCCCCATGTTTTCATAGGCCGAGAGAGCCTCTATCATGTTGGTGATGGTATCGATATCTTCGTTTGCGGTGCTGCTGCCGGCGGTGAAATGATGTTTGAGCAGTGGCAGCGTCTGCAGGCCGATGGCCAGCCCAAGCTCCCGGAAGGCCAGTCGATATTCCGCCGGCTGCAGTAGCGGTGCCTGACGGGCATATTGTCTGAGACCGCTGACGGCGGCGGTAAGCAGATCTTTCAAAAGCGGCAGAAGCTGTTTGGAATGGACTTCTGCCAGCCGCAGCGTGCGCAGGCAGTCGCAGAGAATGGTGCCGAGACCCAATGGATCGTCGGTGGTCCAGTCCCTGTCCCGGCACAGTTCTCTCAGCTCCGTTACCTGGCGCTCCAGGGCTCGGGGGGCCGATTCCTCAAGCTCCAGAGAGGTAAGGTAGCCATCCAGAGCATCGTGGTGGCCCATGGCTGGGACGAGAGGACGACTGAGATCGATACTCATTTTCCAGCACATCCTTTTTTCGCCGCCTGCTTCAAGCTCATAGATGAAACCTGTATGGGCCGCTTCCGCCAACTCCCGCGCCCAGGTATCGTAGAGGGTGTCGCCCGTTGCCGATGCCAGGTTGTGAAGGGCCTGCATCCATTTGGTCAGGTAGTGGTAATATTGGCCGTCCCTCTCCCATTCCAGCCGCTGGTTGAAATCTTCTTCCGGCTGCCTCTCCGGCATGGTCTTGCCGATGCGCAGTCCTCCAGCGGTGGGATGTTTGCGCCCCTCTTCATCGGCCAGGCCGCTGATCCAGCCGGAGCGAAAATCATCCTGGCGATGGCGGCCGAGAATATCATGAACCTGGTCGGCGAGACGAAGGGCGAACTCCTGGAAACGCTTGTCGCCGCTAAGGCGGTGTATTTCGAGAAAATTGCAGACGGCGAAGGCATCGGTCCACAGATAGCGCTGGGGTTTCTGGGTACCGGAGAGTCCTGTATCCTCGGCAAATTGCGCCATTATCTCCGTGGCAGCGACTAGTTGAGATGAGTTTCTCATGTGTATCACCTTCTGTGGGGGTACCGTTTCCACTGTTGACGGCAGTGCCGATGCAGCAGCGGTGCCAGAGAGGAAAATCAGTAGCATTAGCAGCAGTAGCAATACAATGTATGCAATTTGTGATCCTTGCGTCGTGGGTGCCGGGCATTAAAGTGGTCCCGATCCTAGTCCGGGGCTCCGCGGCTGCCCTTTCTGCCCCTTACCGGCAGATATGAAATGCCGGTTATGGCAACTGCACTGCAGATAAAAAAACTCCGAAAGCGCTGCCGGGCAGGGGCGTCCGATGTGTTCGGACACCATCCGGAAAATAAGGACGGTCAGCGATCGGGTATGTCCGCAGCGGAGGGGGAGGTAGTGAGATGTTCTTCATTAAGCAGCTGCTGGGGGCGATGCAGATTGAAGAAAGAGGTTGTGGGCAGGTTGCATGGCTTTTCTGCTGCTGCTTTCAGAGCAGATTACCCCACAGGCTATAAATGGTTCCTGTCGCGAAAATATGTTGAAAACCATCCACCAGACCCTTGGCCGGCAGCAGATGGCATCCTGAGTGAATTCGACTGGCGCCTCGATTACCGACGGGTGTTGAGGGCTGCTTTTTGCAGGTGCCGGCCAAAGACAAGTTCCACCAGTTCGATGCACAGCATGCCGAAGGGCAGGTAGCCCATATACCCCAAAACGGGCATTTCGAAGAGGGTGTAGCGGTGTACATAAGGTATTGAGTAGATCCATTTCGCCTGACTGTGGTAGTTCCACATTTCCCAGAAAAAACCGCAGACCAGAGCGGCGAGGGCCGCGGATACGGCCGGTCGCCAGTCGCCTTCGGCCAGGTCGCTGAAAAGGGTGGGCAGGCCTGCCATCTGTTTGAGAGAGGCAAGTATCCCCAGTGGAGCAAGCCAGAGGAGAAAAAACATTTCTTCGGGCCAGAGACCGACGCCTAGGAGTCCCAGGCATGATGCCGGCAGTACCAGCCTGGCCGGATGCCGGGGAAGGTAGGGGCGAAGGGAGGGGAGGCCGCAGAAACGTTTCTGCATGCAGGGACTGTGGTAAAGAAGCAGACGGGTGGAGTACACCGCGGGAAGTACCGTTGAGAAGGAAAGGCTGGCGTGCAGGGAATAGGCCAGCGGGCCGTAGTCGACGCCTATATACAACCAGTTGTCGACGAACTGGTTGAGGTACTCGAACACCCACCAGAACGCGGCGGAAAGAGGGAAAAGGCCCAGGAAGACCAAGGGCCTGGCGAGCAGCAGGGAGAATCCGTAGCGGCTCTGGCTAAGCCCGTTGACCGTGAATATGTAGCAGAGCCACAGCGGCAGAAAGGTATGGCGCTGGAGCGGTTCGAACCAGGAAAGCCTCGTCCAGGCGACCCCCCAGAAGAGAAACAGCAGCCCCAGGGCTGTCCGGCCCCACCAGGGAAGGGGTTTTTGTTGCCGCAGGAAGCTCTTCTCGGAACATCCTCTGCCGCTGAGGGCTGCCAGGATGATCAGGGAAAGGACAGCCAGGGAGAACAGCAGGTAGAGGAGAAAAAGTATCCAGGAAAAAGAGGGATGGGCTGCCGGCTCGGTCAGTGGCGGAAAGGTGGCGAAGACTTCCAGTGAGGTTCCTGAAAGAAAGGCACCGGCCGCCGGCAGTATCAGGATCAATATTGTCAGAATACAAAGCATGCATATTATTGTAGTCATACCGCCGCTCCGTGGCTCAATACTCGTTGAAAGTATAAATAAGCGACGGTCATAACACAAGGACTCTGAAAAAATGGCTGAAAAAAAACACACTGAAATCTCATCGAGGCGACTGCAGCGACTGCGCCGGCTCAGCAGGCTGCTCGACAGCGCTATTCCCCTGCCGGGTGGATACCGCATAGGCCTCGACGGTATTATCGGTTTGATCCCGGGAGTAGGCGATATTGCCGGCGGTGCCGCCTCGAGCTATATCATCATCGAAGCGGCGCGCCTTGGTGCCTCGACGGCAACATTGCTGCACATGGCCTTTAATGTCCTGTTCGAATCGGTTATCGGCCTTATTCCCTTTGTCGGCGATCTCTTCGATTTTGTGTGGAAGGCCAACGAGAAAAATCTGGCGCTTCTGGAAAAACAGCTGCAGCAGGGCAGAGCCCGCTCAAAACCGGAACAACGGCTGCAGGCAACGGTGATCATTATTGTGCTGATAATGGCTGCGGTCCTTATGGCGCTGGGAGCTTTCAGTTTTTGGCTGCTGCTGCAAGCGATTGCCGCTGTGCATGGATCGGCCGGCTGAAAGGAGACATTATCCCCTGGCATATAGCTGCTTTTCGCTGCTAACGGTGCCGTTTTGGCAGTCTGGTTGGAGAAGAAAAGAGTCAGTGCAGCTGAAGATGAATATGGAGTAAAAAATCTCAGGAGAGTGGATATGGATGTTGTCAGGATAATCTTTGCAATTCTACTGCCCCCCGTGGGGGTGTTCCTTCAGGTCGGTCTGGGCATGCATTTCTGGATAAATATACTTCTAACCCTCCTGGGCTATATACCGGGAATCGTCCATGCCGTCTGGATTATTGCCAAGAAGTAGCGTACCCCTTCCAGAGTAAGACCGGATATGTGAAAAAAAGAAACGTGGCCGGCGAGGAGCTGTTCGTTGCCGGTGAGTATTGGCAGGCTGCAGACACCCGTGAAATGAACACCCTGTCTCACCGGAATTGAATACGCGCTGTTTCAGGGTTATCCCGTGTGTAAAATGTCTTGCATCAGCAGGGTTATTATACAGAAGTAAAAGGTTGTCGTCGTTAAATAGAGGAGGAAGCCGAATCTGGCCAGGACCGGCATTCTCGCTGCCAGCCATCTCGAGGTAAATCCGGCCAGCGATATGGAAGCAGTGAATATTGCAATAATAATGATCCAACTGGTTGCCGGCATGGTAAATGTTCCCATTCTTTTTCTCCTGTCGGCTTTGTCTTGTCCGGGGAGTGTCGCGAACAGTCGTCGCCGGTATTCGCCCCGGGAGTGAGAAGTCTGGTTTTTTGCGGGGGAGGCGGATTTTTCAGCCGCCCCAGGGCATCTCCGCATACTCCTGGAAGGCCCGGTCGTGCAGTTCCTTGAAGAAGGCTTCGTGTCCCCGTTCCCACTGGGCCAGCTGGGAGAAGGCCAACTCGGCCATTCCCGTTGATTTGCGTGCCGCCATTTCATAGAATTCAGAAAGATCGTGTTCGATGAGATAGGCCGTGCGCAGGACGGCAATATCGGGAATCATCGATTCCACCAGGCTTTGTTCGAGCAGCTCATCGCTTGCCCGGTTGGCGAACCAGCCTTCGTCTTCCAGAGGTGCTGCGCTGGAGCCGGCCTCCTCCGGGGAAGCTGTCATCAGCTTCTTGAGGTATTCAATATGTTTGAGCTCTTCCTCGGCCAGTTTGGTGAAAATTTCTGCTGCAGCGGCATGACTGGCTTTTTCCGCATTACTCTTGAAAAAAGCATACCCTTCTTCTTCTCTCTGCAGGGCATATTCGTAGATCTTTTGCAGATTCATGAAAACCTCCTCCTGTAGGAATGTCAGACAGGCTGCCGATGAACCGCCATGTCCAGCTGAGCTCAGAACGGTGTCGATTGCGCAGCCATAAGTGCAACCATAAGTGCAACCAGAGTAATGGTATCGTATTTACCCCTTCCAATCCATGTTTTTTCCTCCCGCGCCCGCAACCATTTTTGAGTAAAGAGATGGTGTACATGGTATGCTATGCTAACCGGACCCATCTTCAGCGGGGCAAGGCGGCATTGGAGACTATGACGGACAACGGGGGATAGGGCGAAAAAAGGAGTATCGGTTTGAGAAGAGGAAACGGAAAAATGAAAGACGACTTCTGCGTCTGGTACCGGAGACCGGCGAAGGGCAACCAGTGCCATCAGGGAGAATACTATGGACCATTTTGCCACCCAGGAGGAAGTGGAACTGCTGAGACAGCGGCTCGGTAAGGCGGAAATTCAGGCGCACATCGCCGTCAATTTTGCTTATATCGCCCTGCGTTTCTGTCCAAGGTCCGACGAAGTGCTGTCGGCGCTGGAGAAAAGCTACGAGGCCGGATTGACGGAGCTTACATTCTCAAGGGCCACCGATGAGGACATCGAATTCTACAAAAATCTCTACATCTCGTATATGGAGCAGATACGATCTGCAGATACGTGATCTGTTCATGACACATAAATGGAGAAGACGTGAAGAAAAGACCGTTTGCTAGTGGCGGCGTCTCCAGAGTTCCCTATCTCAAAGGTTCAGCTGGAGTGACATTATTGTTGATCGGTGACACAAAGGAAGAGCGCGTCGTCTGGGGGCAACGGAGGTCGGTGGCGTGGGGGGAGAAAATGGTCTCTTTTGCGTTTTGAATACTAAATCAACGGCTTAGTTGTTTACGTCGACAATATATGAAGCCTTTCCATGGCCAGGCCCTACATTTTCTATTGTCATCGGGGCGTGGTTATGGTACCGATTCTAAATCAGAAATAGAAAGTATTGTCAGTTTTATTAGGCTTTTTGGGCGGTTTATTGGGGTGCGGCTACAGAGTATCCCGCCGTTGGCCCATTTTTTTTGAGGGAAAAGGTTTATCGATTGTTCCATTTCGAAAAGAGGTTTCGGAGAGGGGGCTGAGCTGTACTGTAGATATCATTTGTATCAACCTTTACCAAAGGAGGCAGTAACATGAGGAAGCTTGCGTATCTTGTGGTGGCATGCTGTGCCGTTGCCCTGTGTTTTTCGTCGAACGCATGGAGCTTGGGCCGCAAAACAGTAATTAAGGTAGGAATCAACGCGCCGATGACCGGCGATATTCCCAAGGTCGGTGAAGGCAGTAAATATGCCGCCGAGATGTGGCTTGCTGATGTGGAAGCGGCGGGTGGACTTGAGGTCGGCGGAAAGAAGTATCCTGTGGAAATTGTTCTTGAAGATAACGAGTCCAAGGCGGAATCAGCCGTTAAGGCCAATACAAAGATGATCACCCAGGACGACGTCATGGTCATCATAGGTCCGCAATCGTCCAAGCAGGCGGTTCCGGCGGGTGATGTGGCCAATAACTACGAAACACCGATGATCAGCCCCTGGTCCACTAATCCGGCCACCACCGAGGATCGCCCCTATGTCTTTCGCGGGTGCTTCCTCGATCCTTTCCAGGGTCCTGTTCTGGCCAATTTCATTACCAACGAGTTTGGCTTCACCAAGGCAGCCGTTCTGTATGACGTTGCCAGCGATTATCCCAAGGGCCTGGCCGAGTTTTTCAAACAGGCATGGGAAGAAAAGCATGGCGAAGGATCCGTTGTTGCCTATGAAAGCTTTACCACCAAGGATACCGATTTCAGTTCGCAGTTGACCAAAATCATCAGATCCGACGCCGAAGTGCTCTTCGTGCCGCAATATTACAACGAAGTCGCCCTGATCGTTCAGCAGGCCAAAGATCTTGGCTGGGAAGGCCCGATTGTCGGCAGCGACAGCTGGGGCTCGGCTGAAACCGTCGAACTCTGCGGAGAAGCATGCTACGGCCAGTTCTTCAGTACCCATTATGCCGCCGCCGGCGCCAAGGGAGCGACCAAGGACTTCATCGATCGGTATAAGGAAAAATACGGCTACACTCCCGATGACGTCGCCGCCCTCACCTGGGATTCGCTGCGTCTTGCCCAGGCAGCCATCGAAAACATCGACGAGCTTTCCCGCGATATAAAGAAAAACCGTAAGGCCATCCGCGACCAGCTTGCCAAGATTGAAGATTTCGAGGGCATCACTGGAAAAATGACTTTTACAGAGGAAGGCGATCCGAAGAAGTGCGCGGTTATCGTCAAGATCAGCGACCAGGGCGAGTACGAATTCTACAAATCCATCTGTCCCTGATCGTTAACAGGGTGCGTTTTACCTGCACATCAACTGGATGACTCATCTGGAGTGCGGCCTCCCTGCCGCACTCCAGATTTTTATTGCCATATGGTATGTTGTGTCTGTCTACAGCTGCGTCAAATGCAGGGGGGTGATCATTTGTCGACAGGCATAAATGTACTGCCGGAGAGGGCCTCGGCCCCGGCTGATCTTCCTATTTACTGATCAAACAGGAGCTGTCTCATGGAATATTTTCTTCAGAACCTGATTAACGCCTTGCAGTGGGGGAGCTTTTATGCCGTTATCTCCATCGGCTACTCCATGGTCTACGGCGTTCTCATGCTCTTCAATTTCGCCCATGGCGATATTTTCATGGTGGGGACATATATCGGGTTCGGCATCGCCACCCTGTTGCTGGCGCTGACTTCCGCCTTTCTTCCGGGATGGATGATCTTTGCACTCACCGTCGTTGTCACCATGTTTCTGGCCTCCTTTGTCGGCGTTTTCGTCGAAATGGTCGGCTATCGGCCGCTGCGCGGGGCGCCGCGGGCTTCGGCGGCCATCACCGGTCTGATGATAGGTATTATCTTCGAGACCGGCAACCTCATCATCCTCGGTGCCCAGCGCTTTAAATTCCCGGCACTCATGGAGCCGGTCTCCTATAATATCGGCGGTGTCTATTTCACCAATGTCAAGGTACTCATTATCGTCGTTTCGCTGGTCCTGATGCTCGCCCTGCATACCTTTATCCAGAAGACCAAATGGGGAATGGCCATGCGGGCCATGTCCTATGATTTTCTCGCTGTACCNCTGATGGGGGTCTCGATCAATGTCATTGCGCCCCTGACGTTTGCCATCGGCGCGGGTCTTGCCTCCGTGGCCGGCATTCTCTACGGTCAGGCCTATCCGGTTCTCGATCCCTATATGGGCATCCTCCTGGGGTGGAAGGCTTTCGTTGCCGCTATTCTCGGTGGCCGCGGTTCCATCATGGGCGCCGCCCTGGCCGGTTACATGCTCGGTTTTATCGAGATTTTTGTGGCCATGGTCTTTCCCTCGACCTTCAGGGACCTGATCGCCTATTCCATCATACTGGTGATTCTGACCTTCAGGCCCCGGGGGTTTTTCGGTATGGCCCACAGTACGCAGCTCAGGCTTTAATACCCAGACTGTCGGCCCTATGCACATCTAACGCACACAGGAATTCCGCATGGAAATACTAAAAAAATTATTCAGACCCTTTGCCGTCGTGCCGTTCGCCGGCTGGCTTTTCGGAGGCTTCGTCGCGGTGCTGCTGGAATACTATCTGGGTGATCTTGTTTCCTACTATCTCTACCTTCCCAAGATTCCGGTGCTCTTCGGCACGCTCATCATGCTCAAGGAACCGGTGCTGATCCCCAGTGTCATCGCCTATGATCTTCTCATTTACCTGGTGCCGATGCTGCTTCTGGGCAAGTTTCTGGCGCCGATTACCAATGGCATAGCTACGATGCTGGAGAAAAGGCCGCTCTGGGTGGCCACTCTCGTGCATCTGGTGGCCCTCTATGGTATCCTCCATTTGTGGTCGGGCATCAACGACTACCGCGTACTGGTGGTCAAGCTGACGATGATCTCCATTATCCTCACCCTCAGTCTCAACATCATCAACGGCTACCAGGGTGAGTTCTCCTGTTCCCATCCGGGATTCATGGCCCTGGGTGCCTATACCTCCTCGGCATTGACGCTGCTGCTGTTCACCAATGATAAATTGTATGGTGAGGCGCTGCTGCCACCCGCCCTGGGGCCGTGGCTCTTTCCGCTGGTGCTGATAGCAGGTGGAGTTGTTGCCGCCATCGGTTCACTGATCGTGGCCATTCCCTCGTTTCGCACCAGGGGGGATTATCTGGCCATCATATCCCTGGCCTTCATGTTTATCGTCAAAAGTGCCGTAGAGAACCTCGAGGTACTCGGCGGTCCCCGGGGAATGAGCAGCCAGCCCAACTACGCCTCGCTAACGGTGGTCTTTGTGTGGATGGCGCTCTGCGTCTGGATCATCCATAATTTCACCACCTCCATCATGGGCAAGGCGCTCAATGCCGTGCGCGACAACGAGGCGGCGGCCAATTCCATGACCGTCAACACCCGCAAAACCAAGATGACCGCCTTCATGTTCGGCGCCTTCTGGGCCGGGGTCGCCGGAGGTCTCTTCGCTCATGTGCTCCGCTACGTCAATCCCAGTACCTTCGGCATTCAAAAGCTTGCGGAAATACTGGCAATGGTCTATTTCGGCGGCCTCAATTCCATCTATGGCTCCATCGTCGGCGCCGTCAGCATCAGCGTTTTGAGCGAGGCTCTGCGTCCGCTGGAGCTGTTCAAGTGGATCATCATTCCACTCATTCTCATCCTGGTGATGATTTTCAGACCACACGGCCTGATTTCGTTCACCGAGTTTGATGTAAAGGGGATTATTCGCCCGCGGAACAAGAAACCCTCAGAAGGAGTTGAATAATGGCACCCTTGCTTGAAGTAAAAGATATGACCCATTACTTCGGGGGGCTGCGTGCAGTCCATGGCTTCAATCTGACCATTGAACCCGGTCAGATAAGAGGCCTTATCGGTCCCAATGGAGCGGGAAAGACCACGGTCTTCAATCTCATCACCGGCGTCTATACGCCTACCCAGGGCAGCATTATGCTGGAGGGCCAGAACATCAAGGGGATGAAAACCCACAAGATCGCCTCCCGAGGCCTCGGCAGGACTTTCCAGAACCTGCTGCTGTGGCGGCACATGAACGTGATCGACCATATTCGTATGGCCCATTACTCCCAGTTGAGCTACGGTCTTTTCGGCGCATTTTTCGGAACACCTGCCTGCAGAAGAGAGGAAGAGGAAGTGCGGGAAAATTCCCGCAAACTTATGGAGATATTCGATATCAGCCAGTTCGGCCAGCATATCGTCGGCAATCTTCCCTACGGCGCCCAGCGGAGGGTGGAAATGGCCAGGGCCATGGCTACCAACCCCAAAATCCTTTTTCTCGACGAGCCGACGGCGGGCATGACCCCCGACGAACTTATCCGCATGATTGAGATAATCCGGCAGGTACACCGCGATTTCGGGGTGGCCATCTTCCTAATCGAACACCGGATGAAATTCGTTATGGAATTGTGTGAATCAATCCAAACGCTTGTTTTCGGAGAAATTATCGCCGAAGGACCGCCCGAGGAGATCCAGAATAATCAAAAAGTTATCGAGGCCTATTTGGGCAAGGAGGATGTTCACTGATGCAACTCGTCGTGGAAAACCTTTCCGTATCCTACGGAAAAATTAAGGCGCTGCACGGTATCAGCTTCTCCGTCGAACAGGGGGAAATCGTCACCATCATCGGCGCCAACGGTGCTGGCAAAAGCACTACTCTGCGCGCTATTTCGAGAATGATACCCTCGGAGCCAGGTTCCAAGATTGAATTCATGGGCCAGAATATTCTCAAATACAATACCGACAAGGTGGTCTCCAAGTTGGGTATTTCCCATGTTCCCGAAGGAAGAATGATTTTTGGCAACCTCACCGTTACCGAAAACCTGACACTTGCCACTTTTGCCCGCAAGGATAAAGATGGCATGGCCAAGGACAAGAAGTGGGTTTTCGATCTTTTCCCGCGGTTGGATGAGCGCAAAAACCAGCTTGCCGAAACCCTCAGCGGCGGCGAGCAGCAGATGCTGGCGGTTGGCCGGGCGTACATGAGCGGCAGGAAAATCATGATCCTCGATGAGCCTTCCATGGGCCTGGCACCGCTCTTGATGCTCGATATGTTCAAGGCCCTCAAGGAGATAAATGGTATCGGTACCACCATCTTGCTGGTGGAACAGAATGCCAGGCTGGCCCTGAAGTTTGCCCAGCGCGGTTACGTGCTGGAAAACGGCCGTCTGGTTCTTCAGGGGGAAGCCTCGGAATTGCTCGACAATCCGGAAGTGAAAAAGGCCTATCTCGGCGCCTGAGAAAAAGGTTCAGCGCTTCTGCGCGAAGATATAGAGATTTTCGGGCTGCGGCAACCACTCGCCCACCTCAAACAGACGACGTACTTCGCGCGCTTTTACGCGTACCTCCGCTTCGCTGGCCAGGTTCCAGTGACCGTCTATCAATACGGCAGGATCGGCTGCCTTGACGGCGATCCTGCAGTTCAATTCCTCGAAAATGGCTGCGAGCTGAGGCTGGGTGATATCAAAAACCCCCTGGCGCAATTCCGCTGAGCCCTCGAATTCCTCTATCCAGGCTGCTGCCATCCGTTTGGAGAGAAAGGGGATCCAGGGGATCTTGCAGTGTCCTTCCCAATAGTTGCGGGCATCCTGGGCGCGAATGGAGACTATCCCACCGCGGCGGGTGATCCGCACCAGCTCACGGATGATCTCGCCCGGGTTTTCGATGTGTTCGAAGACATACCAGGAACTGACCGCCGAAAAGGTCTCAGAGCGGAAGGGGAGCTCTTCACCGCTGCCGGCAAGGCAGCGGCTTTTCCATTGACCCGGGCTGTCGCTGTAGTCAATGAGGCGCTTGTAGCGCTCGATTTTGCCGGGGAGTATATCGACTCCCCAGATGTTCATGCGCCGGCGAAGCCCTTCGAGAACAAAGTAACCGATCCCGGAGCCGAAATCGAGAAGAGGTCCGGCGAGCGACCGCTCGTCTATCTGCAGAAGAGTTGCCAGATATTGATTCCAGCGTGTGTGGCCCTTTCGTAATTTTTTGGGGTTGAGTATGGCCTTGCGGCTGTATTTGTCCATATCGGCCATCGGCTGGGTGATGATTTTTCTTCCTGATTCCCCCTGAAACTCAGCCTAGCCGATTATGGGCAGACAGGGTGCTCTTTTCACGGGCGTCTGTAGCCTGGACGGCTGCAGTCGAGCCCCCAGGGATGGGTTCATGGCGTACCGGGAAAAGAGTATCCCCGTCTCAGACCGAGTTGCTGAGAAGAAGGGTAATCAAATTTTTCTTTTTTTTCCGGAATGTGGAGCGGTGCCGCGAACCGGTGGTCGAAGACTGTTCTCTGTCCAGCCAGTGATAGTCGTCGGTCCTGGATAACTCCTATTGCCTCAGCCTACAGTACTTTCGGCCAATCTTCCACCCCAATCCTTGTTTTTCGGCACAGGTCATTTTAAAAAATGGAGTGTCGCAGCGTGCTCTCTTGAGTACCTGGCAGGGTACACCGGCTACAAAAACGATCAAACGCCCCTTGTCACCAAGGCGGCAGAAATGATACAGAGAGAGGAGAGTGGGAGCCCAAAAAAGCCAACCGCATCCCCGGCGATGACTCGGGGTGAAAAGAACTGTTCTAACGAGGTCGGATCATGCGAATATCCCAAAAGATCAAAGACAAACTGGCCCTGAACACCAGGGAGCTGCTGCTGCGGGTCGGACTGCAGCAGCTGATGATCATCGTCGGTGCCGTTATGTCGGCTCTTGGGTACGTCGTCTTCCAGATGCCCTATAAAATCGCCGCCGGCGGTGTCAGCGGTCTCGGAATTATAGTCTATGAACTTACCGGTTTTTCAACGGGCTATTTTTTCCTGCTGGCCAATATTCCCCTGTTTATACTCGGTTACTACTCGCTGGGGAAATGGCGCTTTGTCTTCTCCAGCAGCGTTGCCGTTGTCGTCTTTTCCCTGAGTACGGAGCTGTTTATCCGAATCCTGCCAAAGTGGACCGGTCATTTTCCACTGACAGATGATCCCCTTCTGGCGTCCATCTACGCCGGGGTTCTCTATGGCTTCGGCACCGGTATCATATATCGCTTCGGCGGCACCATCGGCGGTACTTCGGTGACGGCCCGTATCATCTACAACAAAACCGGTTTTCCTCTGAGCCAATCCTATCTGTTTACCGATCTGATCATCGTTTTTCTGGCCGGTCTGGTTTTTTCCATGGAGACGGTGCTGCTGGCCATTATCACACTGGTGCTTGTTGGTCTTTTTTCCGACTACGTGATGGAGGGTACGTCCCAGACACGCACCGTCACCATCATCAGTAAAAACCCCAAGCCGATACGTGAGGCTATCATGTATGAGCTTCGCCGCGGGGTTTCCTGTTGGGATATTGTCGGCGGCTACTCGGGTGAGCAGCGAACCATGCTGTTTTTGACGGTCTTGCGTTCCCGTATATATGATGTAAAATTTATTGTGTCACGTATAGATCCCGATGCTTTTGTGGTCGTTGGTGTCTCCCAGCAGACATGGGGAGGGTATAATGCCAAGAAGCTGTAACAACCGGATTATATTTTTCTCAGACACACTCCCCGGATGATCATCTCGACCACGGCCGAGTGTTGCCGGGAGCCTGCATTTTCCCGGAGCGGTTTGCTGCACACAAGAATGGTTTTCCTATCTGTTTCCAGCCGTCCACGGTGCAGAGCAATGGAGGCGTATCATGTTTGCATCTATCGACAAGGTTGCCAGGAAGCACATCTCTGGTCTTTTGGAGTCGGCCGACATTCGTATCAACGGTTCGAGACCCTGGGATGTTCAGGTCAAAAACGAAGCCTTCTTCTCCCGTGTTCTTCTCTACGGCTCTCTAGGGCTGGGGGAGTCTTATATGGACCGTTGGTGGGACTGCAAGGCTCTTGATCTCTTTTTTTATCGATTGCTTCGACACAAGCTTGACAAAATATCCCAATTCCGCACCAGTGCTCTGCTTAAAGCCATCAAGGCAATGCTCCTCAACTGCCAGAGCCGGCGCCGGGCCTACGAAGTAGGGGAGAAACACTATGATGCCGGTAACGATCTGTTTGAGGGGATGCTCGACTCCAACATGATTTACAGTTGCGGCTTCTGGAAAAATGCCGAAAATCTGCAAGAGGCCCAGGAAGCCAAAATGAAGATGATATGCCGCAAGCTACGTCTGAAGCCTGGCATGCGGCTGCTTGATATCGGCTGTGGCTGGGGTGGTTTGGCGGCCTATGCGGCGCGCAACTTCGGTGTTACTGTTGTCGGCGTCACCGTCTCCAGGGAGCAGGCCGAACTGGCGCGGCAAAGATGCCGGGAACTGCCCGTGGAAATACGGCTGCAGGATTACCGGAAAGTAAACGAGATTTTCGATGCCGTTGTCTCGGTGGGCATGTTCGAGCACGTGGGCTATAAGAATTACAGGGAATTTATGGAAGTGGTCCGCAGCTGTATGAAGAAAGATGGTCATTTCCTTCTGCATTCCATCGCCTCTAACACCACCGTACATCATTGTGATCCCTGGTTCGACAAATATATATTTCCCAACGGCATGCTGCCCTCGATAAAGCAACTCGGCGCCGCCATCGAGAACTCTTTTATCATGGAAGACTGGCAGAATATCGGCGTCCACTACGACCAGACACTCATGGCCTGGTACGCCAATTTCGAGAAGTGCTGGCAGCAGTTGAAGGAAAAATACAGCGACAGGTTTTACCGTATGTGGCGCTACTATCTGTTGTCGGCGGCAGGAGGATTTCGCAGCAGAAGTCTGCAGGTCTGGCAGGTGGTGTTGTCTCCCGAGGGAGCTGTCGGCGGCTATTCAATTCTTTCAGATGACGTCTATGGTGAGGAGAATGGTGATCATGCCAGGCAATCCGGCAAAACAAGAGCATTCCTGTAAAATTGGACAATTGGTCTTCTGTCGGCGGAAAGGAGGCAAGCCTGAGGCAGTATACCCACTGCCTCAGGCTTGATCCGCCGGTTCGCGGCACGGTACTCCTCTCACCTGCTGTGCAGCGGCTGCAGGTGAGAGGAGGGCGACGGAGCGTGCTGGTTCATTTCACCTTGCCTCCAGTCGCTATGGCATACGAGTTGTTATTTATTGCTCGCCGCTTTATAGGTGGCGTAGAGATCATGAACGCGTTTGCGAAGATCTTTGAGTTTCTGGGAATCCGCCTCGGTAGAAAACCTCGGTTCGCTGATGGAGTAGATGGATTTGCCCAGGTCATCAAGGTAGGTTTCCGTGGCTTTGCACCATTCGTCGGTACAGATCTGCTGCATCTGACCGGCTTCGCCTATATCGTTTTCAATTATGCCTACGGACTCTTCGAGATTATCGACAAATTCTCTATGGGTTCTGAGAAATGATTCTTCCATATCTTTCTGTCGTTGATTCATGTTCGTCTCCTCTGTTGTTGTTGTCGAGAGGGCTTTTCTGAAAAGCCTTTTCCTCACTTTCTTGTGGGATGCGTCGCTTTGAGTTTCCTCGATATCGAGGAGAGCCGTCGGCTGGAGCGCACCCTCAGCGTGGTGAGTTACCACTGAGACATATGCAAGGAGCGTTCCTGATAAATGATTTTCGTGTTGCAGCAAGGGCTCCGTGGCAACCGGAGAAGGAGGTAAACTGGAGGGTCTGGATTTTTTTCTTCTTTTGTCCGGTCCGGCAGTATAGACTGGGCCGAAGAGCGTATACATACTCTGATTGGCTTTGGTATGCAGGCTCTCCATTTATTCCAAAAACCTTCAGCGAGAGTAGCCCTGGTTCGTAGCCGGGAGTGAACTGCAAGGGTGACCAGAGAGCGCATGAAAGTAAGGTAAACCGGGGCCTCGGTTTGCCCATGATCCGGCAATTGCAGACTATCAGGCGAGACCTTCTCAATGATATTCAATTCATTGACATTTTTCTTTTTTCTCGGTGTAGTTCATCTCGTTTACAGCCTGCCTCTTTCCTGGAGAGTGCGCAAGACCCATCTATGGTTGTCCAGCTATATTTTCTACGCTGCCTGGAACCCTCCCTTTGTCCTGCTGCTGTGGATATCAACCTGTGTCGACTGGGTTGCCGGTCAACGCATTCACAGAGCCAGGAAAAAAGAACACAAAAGGCTTTTTCTGGTACTGAGTCTTCTTGTCAATCTGGGGCTGCTCGGCTACTTTAAATACGGCAATTTTTTACTCGAAACTTTTACGGTTATCCTCGCCGGTATCGGTATAAACTACCAGCCGCCGATGTCACAGCTGGTTCTGCCGGTGGGAATTTCCTTTTATACGTTTCAATCGCTCTCCTATTCCTTTGACATTTACAAAGGGAAACTGGAGCCGTGGTCGAGGTTTTCTGATTTTGCCTTTTTCGTCACCTTTTTCCCGCAGCTGGTGGCCGGTCCCATCGTTCGTGCGGCTGATTTTCTGCCGCAATGCACGACATCGCAGCGTGCCACCGCTACCCAGATGGGCTGGGGGTTGTCGCTGCTGGTACTCGGGCTTTTTGAAAAGGTGATCTTAGCCGATGCCATGCTGGCGCCGGTGGCTGATACCGTCTATGGTAACGTCGGTTCGGCGGGCACCATGGATGCCTGGGTTGGCGTCCTGGCCTTTTCCGGGCAGATTTTTTTTGATTTTTCCGGTTATTCACTCTGTGCCATTGGCGTGGCCATGACCTTTGGCTTTGTTCTGCCTGATAATTTCCGTTTTCCCTATGCTGCCATTGGTTTTTCGGATTTTTGGCGCAGGTGGCATATTTCGCTGTCAACCTGGCTCAAAGATTATCTCTATATTCCCTTGGGGGGAAATCGTAAAGGTGGTCTGCGAACCCATGTCAATCTGATGATCACTATGCTTCTCGGTGGGCTGTGGCACGGCGCTTCCTGGACCTTCGTTGCCTGGGGAGGATTGCATGGGATCTATCTGGTGCTGGAGCGTTTGTTGAGGCAATGGCTGGGAAGAATGCCGTTTGTCACCACGGCGCCGATGCGGCCGGTTCTGGCCCTGACGACCTTTCTTATGGTCGCCGTAACCTATGTATTTTTCCGGGCGGAGACCTTTGGCGACGCCTTTGCCCTGCTGGTACTCATGTTCAACGGTGTCGACGCCAGTCTGCTGGCTTTGCCTCAATCCATGCGGGTGATATTTCTTGTGGGGACACTTTTTGTCATCCACTATGCGATGCGCAACAGCAGCCTCGAAGCACTGGCAGCCCGTCTTTCTCCGGTCTGGCGATGGGCGGTGCCGGCCGCAGCGCTCATTGTTTTATGTGTTTACAGGGGAGGTGAGCGTGCCTTTATTTACTTCCAGTTCTAGCAAACGGGCGACAGAAGATCTGTCTCTCATCGATTGGCGGAGGCTGTGGGGGCGGATTCTGATCGTCGTGATGCTGATCATCGGCGTTTGGGAGGCATATTGGCGTCTGGCGGGGTTTACTCCGGGCATTGCCGATGACTGGCGTATCTGGGGGCTCCTGCGCCGACAGGCCAACGGCAGCTCCGAGACGGTGGCGCTGATTGGGGCCTCGAGAATCCTTTTGGGTCTTGACCCGGCAATACTCGAAGAACGCATCAATGCACCGGTATACATGCTTGCCATCGACGGCAGCAATCCGCTGCCGGTGCTGGAGAATCTGGTGGAGGACGAGGGCTTCAACGGCAGAATCATCTGTTCGCTGACTCCTTACTGGCTGGCCACCGACACTTCGACGAGAATGGACAGGTCTGCCGGATGGCTGCGCAGTTACCGGCAGCAGAAGCTCTCATCTCGGGTGGAAACCCGTCTTTCGCTGGTGGCTCAGTCGCATCTGGTCTTTCGTAACGCTGAACTGGCCCCAACTGAGCTGTGGCGGCAGTGGAGAAAAGGTGAAAGCATCAACCCACCCTATGCGCCGCTGCGCCCTGACAGGTATCGGCCGGCAGACTACAGTAAAATAGACCTCCAGGCGCTGCGTCGCTCCCGTATCGAGCGCAGCCGGCAGATGCACGCCGAAGCTGCCGTTCTTGAAAGAGAGACGTTTCAAGAGCGGACAGCAACAATTGCGAGCTGGGTGAGAGCACTCGGTGAACGTGGCGGCAGCGTGGCCTTTGTTCGCTTTCCCTCCTGCGGTGCCATCAGGGAGATAGAACGACAGACGGCGCCGCAAAAACATTTCTGGCAGGTGTTCGCCGATAAGGTTGAGGCTGTTAATGCCTCTGTCATTCATTTCGAGGAGTATCCCGAACTCTCCGACTTTACCTGTATGGATGGCTCTCATCTGCAGCATGACGACGCTGTCCGATTTACCAGAAATCTTGAGAAGATTCTTGGTCAGAAAGGGTTTTGGGCTCCGGAGAAATGAAACCGTCAGCCTTACCCTGGCACCAGGGCGGCTGACGGTTTTTCCGGCTGGTCTGCGGCGAAATAGCCGGAGCCTGTTACCTGACTATTCGCCATTGACGACGAGTTCGTTGTCTACCCCTACCGCGCCGCCTTCAAGGGCATTTTCCACGGCGGAGTTGTATTCGAAATAGGAATCGACATTTCCGGTAAGCGTGGCGATACCGTCGTCAACCGTCACCGTAATGTCGCCGCCATCGACAAATGGACTCCAGAATATCTCTTCTTCGATTTCTGCGCGGATGGTGACATCGGTTTTAACAGGGATGTAGTCGGGGTAGATATACCAGTCGTAGTCGTAGGTATACCAAGGATCGACATACGGGGAATAAGTCATTATCTTGCTCTCTGTTACTTGCAGACGGTTACGGACCTTACTGACGCCGGCAACACCGGCGGCAATATAATCGGCCTGGGCCTTTTGGTAATACGTGTCCACCGTTCCCGAGAGATAGACTTCACCGCCGTCGACGGAAACATCTATTGCAAAGCCTTCGACATAAGGATCCATAAAAAATGCATTGCGCACGGAATCGGCGATCAGTCTGTCACCCGGACCGCTTGGGCGCACCTTGATAAGATTCTTGACATGCCAGACTCCGACTGAGTTCCTGGCATCGCGGGCAGCGCTGCGTTTGGCCAGCAGATTATCCACAGTGCCCTTCAACGTCACCCAGCCGTCTTTGACCATGACAGTGATCTCGAACCTATTGATTCTGGGATCGTAGAGAAAAGCGTCCTCGACGGCCCTTTGTATCTCGGCATCGTCACGAACAAGATTTTTTTTCTTTCTCTGTTCGGGGTCCCGAGTCTGCCAATCGACTTCCAGGCCGGTGCTGTTGACGGCGGTAATGCCTGCAACCCAGCTGTCTCTATGGGCCTGAACTCGTTCCGCAGCACTGCCGACGGTACCGGTGAGAAAAGCTTGGTCGTTTTTTACTTCCACCTCGATGAGGCTGTTGTCGACCAGGGCGTCCCAGTGCAGTCTTCTTTCTATTTCTTCTTCCATCTCCACATCTTTCCGGTCGATGTTGTAGGTGATGGCCAGACTGTTTTCCAGGGAGATCACGCCTCTGACTCCTTTGGCAATTTTACCGACGGCTTCCCGCGCGGCCCAGGAGTCGACAGCGCCGGTAAGGGTCACATGACCATTTTCAACGGAGGCGGATATATTCCACGATTCGCTGAGTGGATCGTAAATCAGAGCCTGTTCGATGTCACTGGCAATCTCCGGGTCTTGCCGCAGAGGCGGATTGACCGAGATCTTGTCCACGACGGAACGCACTCCCCTGACTGTCTGGGCGACCGTCACAGCCCGTTCTTTCGCCAGGATGTTGTCCACCATACCCGACAGAGTGACAATACCCGATGTTGCGGTTACGTCGATGGTGTTGAGGGTGGTTCCCGGATCCTGGAGAATCTGATTCTCCACGGCTACGACGATCTGGTCGTCGGCCATTTCCGCGGCCGCTCCCACGCTTAGCCATAAAAAGAAGAGGGGCAGCAAGCTGAGAATGTATATTTTCGTGTATGATACTGGTTTCATGATTCCTCCTTGTCGTGTAGCGATACTCTTCTCATGGGGCTCGGTTTTGAGCGTGAACGTCTTTTCAAGGCGATACGGTGAGCTAGAGGCTTCGTCCTTTTCTGTTGACCAGCAGAAGTATGCTTTCATTGCTGCCAGTGAAGATTCAAAAAATATACCAGCTTGGTCAGCCGGCTCTCCGGCGGCGGCCATAAACTCATGATATGCTGCTATCAGCAGAGGAAGGAGAGAACCGGTGAATGCGCTGATTGCATAAAAAAGCTTGGTGAACCGGACGCGCCGGCTCCCGTAGTCCTCTTTTTCTGGAATATGTCCTAGATGATGGGACCGGGTCGCAGGATATGGCCAACGGAGGGAGGAAAGAGGGACACAATACCGGGGTTATTTTTCAATCTGGTATCTGTTTTTCAGCCAACGCAAAAAAACGAAGAGCACGGCAAAGGCAAAAATGGCAAGAGAAAAAAGGGTGGGGTCCATCTTTTCTCCTGACTTGCCGAGTATGATGAAGGGAAGACCAAGCAGACTCTGGACAATGCAGTTCATGATAACGCAGTAACGAAAAGCCACTCCCGCCAGCGGCAGAATGTAGTTTTTGGCGGCATAGGGCAGGCCGGGGAGGGCGAGAAAGAGAAAGCTGAACATGGCCTGGTTGTTATCGGAAACGGAGGGGATAGTATAGCCCATTCTTTCCTTGAAGAAACGTACAAGCAGCGGGCGCAGAGAGTGGGCAGCAATGTAGCCGATAGTGGTATGGAGCGGCAATATACACAGCCACAGCAGGATACCCCAGGCTATGCCGAATTTGAGGCCGGCGACGACGAGAAACACCGATATGGGGAAACCCAGTGCCGGCAGGATAACCGTGAGGAGGATGAACAGTCCAGGATGGAGATCTTCGTTGATGACGGAGATGATTTTCTCTGCATATCCCCCCTTGATAAGAAAATAGACTGCAGCAGCCAGGATAATAGTAGCCGCCGTGATAAGGATGGCAAAAAGGATTTTTTTGTTGCGTGTCATGATGTCTTCACTGTCTGCTGAATTCGACTGATATACCCGCAAGCCATATGAATTTCTGTTAAATCGCCGTAATGCTATGCGCTGCTTGTCGGGTCAAGGGGTTTTAAAGAAGGCCTCAGAACGACGGAGATACCATATTTTCAGCGCCGCGTGAAAATCGGCTCGCCCGAAGGATGAAAATGGACTACCCTCCATTCTTTGCTCATTGTACCCACTGTTACGGTGATGATCTCTCCCAAAACCACTGTACACTTTTCGTCCCATCCATTAACGATGATGCATCGTCCAATGCACATGAAATGATCGGTCTAGGGAGTATCCTTTGAAGATGTCTCTTTTTTATCATGTTGCAGACTCGTCAGCAGCGCGTTGGCTTTACCGGAAAGAAGGTCCCATTCAATCTTCAGGGAGTGGATGAGTTCATCCAGGGGATCGAGAGTGATTGTGTCTTCCTCAGTAGTGCCGTGCAGGTTCTGCTGCAGTGAGACGTACAGTCCGGCCATTTTTTCCGCTGTTGTTTTCCTGCTGAATTCATTGGCTGTTTCCCGCGCTCCGTGTCGGAGATCCTCTCTCTTCTCTCTGTCGGCGAAGATATCCAAAATGGTGGCGGCGAAGTCGCGCGGCGTCGCATCACCGTCGAGGAGGCTGCCGTTGACATCGTCTCGGACAACCTCTCGGGCCCCGGAGGCATCGAGGGCGACCACCGGCAGTCCCGCCGCCATCGCCTCCACTAGCACCATTCCCTGGGTTTCCGATTTCGAGGAAAAGACGAAAAGATCCATGGCTGCGTAGGCATCGACGAGTTCTTGTCCTTTTTTTTCTCCGGCCATGAACAGCTGGTCCTGCCGGCCTGCCTCGGTGAAAAGCCGCTGTATTTCTTTCTCGCTCGAACCTGAACCGACAACGAGGAAGCGGAGTTGTTCGGATGTGTCATCCATGGCCTTGATCACTGCCCGGCAAAGGTAATCGAGATTTTTCTCCGGGGCCAGTCTGCCGAGGTGGCCGATGATAAGGGCATCGTCGGCAAGGCCGTTGTCCTTCCTGAATTTTGGGCCGTCACCACTGCCGAAATAATCGATGTCCACTCCGGTGGGAATGACGGTGATCGGTTGATGGACGCCTCGTTTGGCGATGAGTTTGGCAATGCTGTCGCTTGGGGCGACCACGCTCGTGCAGAGATTGGCAAATTCCGTGGAAAGATTGATGGCTAACTGGCGCATCATGTCCGAATCGGCTGAAACATAGTGGGTGTATTCCTCATAGAGAGTGTGGTGGGTAAAGACCAGCGGCAGGTTACGGCGATAGGCGGCACGGATGGCGGCGTCTCCCAGCAGAAAAGGGTGATGGCTATGGACCACGTCCGGTTGGAAGGCATCAATTTCCTCGTCGATGAAAAAGGGGATGGGGATGCGTACGGAGAAATCACTGCCGTTGAAATTCTGCAATGCTGGAACCCTCAGGACGTTGTCGTCATTTTCTACCGGTTCGCCCACTTTTTCAGGAAAGGTCGGTGCAACAACGAGCACCCGGTTGCCTTGCCTGCGCAGGTCTTCGGCGAAGAAATGGACAGAACGCGCGACGCCTCCAACATGAGGAAGATAGGTATTGGTAAACATGCAGATGTTCATGGGCTATGACTCCTGCAAGACAAAATGATGATGATTGAGGTCCGTGGTGGTCATCCGTTTGAACCCGGGGACGTCAATAACAAGGGCTGAAGGAGGAGCCGCTGCCATTGTGGTGTTGAGCGCAACTTTTACCTCGGCCCCGTCGTCGGTTTTGCGGAAGCTGACCCGCACGGTGCCGAAAGCAGTCTGGGTCGGGCCGAAGCTTACATTGGCTCCGTTCTCGGTCCAGCGCGGCAGCATACCCGAGCCGATGATAAGTTCATCGCCTTCCTCGCGGACGAAAAGATTGCGGATCATCATCAACCACTCAGCCGCTGCCCAGCCGTGCTGCCCGTCGCCCATGCATCCTCCGTGGGTCAGGGGATGGATGGCCTCCGGCCACTGGCCGGTGGGGCTTGCCAGATCGGCAACCTTGGCAATAAGCTGTTCGTAGCGACGATCGCCGTTACGCAGCAGCGTTTGGGCAATGTCCAGGGTCAGGTATATATTCGTCCCCGAGTGGATCATATCTTGAAAGAAGGCGCCGTCATGGAAACAATTGTCAATGAGGAAATCGGCGGTTCTGGTTATACGCTTGTCCTTGGCGGGAGTGATCTGCAGGGGATAATCGGCAACCATCGAGCCGATGGCGCCGGCATCCATCCTCCGGTAAGGGGAGGCCGGAATTCCCCCTTGCGAACGGTGCTCGGCAATAAGCGCGATGCTTGCGAATATGTGTTTTTCAAAGTCGCGGGCTTCCTCTTCATATTTATGCTGTAGATCCTTCGAGAGAAAGATACCGCAGAGCCTGGCTGCGCTGCGCAGCCCGGCCAGTCCCCAGAAGTCGTCCCAGAAGTAGTAGTCATTAGGGCCGAGGTGCTCGGCGCTGAATCCCGCCGGCAAAAGGCCGGAGTGGGGAGTGATGGTTTTCTCGCGGACCCGTTTGCGGATAATCCAGTCAGCCCCTTTGGTGATGGCATCGCACCAATTGGCGTCGAACTCATGTCCGGTCATCTGCTGGAAACGATCCATGATCCAGAGAACCTGGCCGTTGGAATCCCATTCGCCTTCCTGGGATTGGAAGTATCCACTCATTTTCTGGCGACCGGGAAAGGTGTCGAGGATGGCAAAGGCTCTGTCTGTAAGTCCTGCAGCGAGCAAAGCATTGAGCATGAGACAGGCGTCGCGGAACCAGAAGCGCCGGTAGGTATAGGGGCCGGGAACAATGTCCTCGGCGGAGAGCAGGACAAGCGTTCGCATGGCCGCATCGTAGAGAAACTGGATGTGATCATCGACACCCTCCATCGTCGCGGTCTTGGAGATTTCTTCCTGCCAGGACTCGACTATGGGAGCAGGGGGAGGCGGTGTGGAAGAAAAGATATGCTGCAGGGACGAATCCCGCGTCACCTCGATCTCCGCGGTGATTTTCCGCCGCCGGCCTGCTTTTGTGGCAAACAGTGCCGCCGCCGTAACCATGCCGACGTCGCAACTGATTTTTTCTGATTTCTCGTCTCTATGGAGTTTGTGAATCACATCGCCGTCATGGTAATTGGAAAAAACTATTCTTTCGGGTGGGGCGTCGAAGTGTATCGGTGTTTCGCTGTTTACCAGCAGGCCGGTGTCCGCATCGATGGTCGATACCGTTTCGATGAACTGGATGCCTTCGGGATTATAGGGACGCAGTGTAAAGACCAGCCAGCCGTTTGGCGCACTGTTCGCCGTCGCTTCAATGGTCAGTACGGCCTTTTCATCCTTGATGATCATCTCAACCACGCACTCCAACTCCACAGCGTGCGAGACGCACTGTGTGCGAACGGCGAGGTTGGGATGGAGAACCCACTGCTGTTCGACCTCTTCCATTTTCGAAGGCAGCAGTTTTTCACCGCTTTCCTGGATGTGCCAGACGTCAATCGACCAGCCGTCGTAGAGCGGGGTAACCAGACCGCGCGGATCAACGATGGGGTAGAGCGGTAGGTTGGGGTGCCCAACGGCCGTCCAGTTACGGTGGGTCAGATTAACGTGAGAAAAGGAAAAAGCCCTGGGAATAAAGGAATTGTCCCTGGGATTGAACTGTCGTTCCACCCAGTAGGGCCAGACCCAGTCGAGATTGTGCTGGATAGCCTTGGTATTGATCAGTCCTCTGGTATGGAAAGCGATGCCTGCTCTGACCAGTTCGATGGGCTCCTGCACTTCAGAAGGCTGGGAAAACTGCCTGATTCGAGCCAAAAATGTGAGCGGATCTATGACGCCGTAGGCCCGGGCGGCACGTTTTATTAAAAATTTCCATGGAATCCATTTTCTTAGCATAATAATTACGTTACGGTGATTGGAGAAGGAGGTGAATGATGCGCTATCCGGCCACAGCAGTCTGTCTTCCTTGGTTGAGAAATTGAATTAACACTTTTTACTGCGGTGCGCTATCATAATGAATACACGGTTATGTACGTTCTACCATACTTAGCATATAACGCAAACGACTGTGAGCGGCCCGCGGGTGTGGGCTTCGTGGTCGGGGCCGGAAAACGGCCGTAACGGCTTTGGCAGGTATGGCAGCAAAATTATGTCTCGTCGGCAATATACCTCTTCCGACATGACCGTCAAGATATGCAAGTTTCGATCCACCGGGATGGTTGCTTGGCGGCGCTCTTTTATGTCGCGGTACGGGAATTGCATCAGTGCTATTTGGCAAGACATCATATATATATCGTCTCCCGCCATCCGGCGGATTACACTTTTCACGGAGGAACACCAATGACAAATATCGAAGCCACCACCAGCTATGAGGCGATGCCTGTGGTCACTGCCTCGGGAGATCTCTCGGACCCACTCTATAGCCTGCTCCTGCAGGCGGTGGAAGAGCGTGCCACCGATGTCCATCTCGACCCTGTGGAAAACGGCAAAATGGTGCGTTTCCGAATAGACGGTGTCATCTATAAGAAAAGCGTGCTGGCGGCCGACGAGTACCAGCGGGTGCTGACCCAGGTAAAGGTGGCCTCGGGGTTCAGTATCGATAAGAGCTTTGTCCCCGAAGAAGGCACGCTGATATTCGAACACAAAGACCAGGGAAGGAGACACAATATCCGCATTTCCATTACTCCGGCTGGACATGGTCGTGAGGCCATTCATTTTCGTTTTCTTACCGGCAGGTCAATGCTCAAGGATTTGGGTGAACTGGGGATGTCCACTCAGCACAGACAACAGGTTCAGACGGTTCTTGATTCTCCCACAGGCATTGTGCTCATCGCCGGCATTACCGGTTCGGGTAAATCATCTACCATGTATTCAATTGCCGGGGCTCTGGACCTTGACAGGCACGTGGGCGTATCCATCGAGGATCCGATTGAGACCTACATCCCCGGTCTTCGCCAGATCGAGGTTGACTACGAGCACGATCTGCTGATGCATAAAGGCTTACGGGCGCTGCTGCGGATGGACCCCGATGCCGTCTTTGTCGGCGAAATACGGGACAAGGCCTCGGCGGTAACCACTGCCCGGGCAGGTATAGCCGGAAGACTGGTGGTGGCGACCCTTCATGCCCCGGATCCGGCAACCGTCATTGAAGCGATGAACCATTATGAAGTCCCGCGCTATGTTACCGCCTCCGGGTTGCGGTTGATTATCTCCCAGCATCTGCTGCGCCGCGTCTGTCAGGAGTGTGCCGTGGAGCGAGATCTGACAGAAGAAGATCTCGATATCTTCAGCAAATATGATATGACGCCACCGGCGAAGGTACTCAAGGCGCAAAGCTGCTCCAAATGCCGGCAGTACGGGTATAACGGACGTATCGCCGTTTTCGAGCTGACAACGATCAATAACAGCCTTTCCCAGGAAATCGCCAGGGATGCCGGCAAGGCAACCCTGCTCAGAAGATTTCGCGAAGAAGGCGGGGCCGCGGCGATTGCCGATGCCCTGGATAAGGTCAAGGCTGGTATTGTCTCCATGGAAGATGCTCGGCAGCTTTATCTCAACACGGAGAGCTGGCGTATTTAGGCCGAAGCCGGTGCTGAAAGTGAAACATGTGCCGAAAAGGTTTGGGTTTGCGGTGGACTGCTGCAGCGATACCCCGTGATATCTCGCTGATGCGTTCAGCAGAGGTCCGGGTTCTCGTGGGGCCGGGAGTGTGTCGGAGAAATGCAGCCTTTTTTCAGTTCAAGGCCGTTTCAGGAAATCGAGTACAGTCATTCAATTCTTTGTCGTGCCTGCGAATCCATTCCATGATCGTGGCCGTGTGTACTTTTTCTTTATAACGGCTGTTTGAGGATGGTTTTGAGTTCGTCGTCACAGACCTCAAGGCGCTTATCATACCAGTCAACCGCTTCTAGTTCCTCCATCAGCGACATCCTGACTCGGTGCTTATTCCTGGCTACCGGATGTTATTTTTCGCTCTGCTCATGATAGCCTTTACCTTCCATTGTAAGTCCTCCTTGTGTCTGACTGTTTACGTGTTTGTGCTGCTGGTGCCATTGCAGAAATAGGCTTTTCTGTAATGGCACTCACGTCAGGCGAATGTGACACGAAATCCGTTCCGGCGGAATCGTCTACCCTATAGTTTTGAGATTAACGCCGCTTCCCTTTTGAGGCATCCTTGAAAAGCGTTGTCACCGAATCGGCCATAATCTCGGCTTGCTCGAAAAAATCTACGTCGTTTTCCGTTATGAATTCAGGGCCTTCGACCGTTGTTTCGGCTGGTCCGTCGAGAGGCTGCGAGAACTCTCGCAGTGCGAGGCTATTGAAGAGATAACCGATATTTATCTGGTTTCAGCTGGAACTCGGCAGTATAATGTCAAAATACGCGAAAACCAGTTGAGCATCAAAAAACTGCTTGAAGAAAGAAATGGGCTTGAACTCTGGAGTCCGTGCCTCAAGCTTGATTTCACGGCAGCTGCTGCTGATCTCTACAAACATGTTTTTCTGTCATTGGCGCTGGAGATTTCGGAGTTGAGACACACTGAAATGTCCCTGGAGGAGTTTCTCAAGGATGTTGTTGTCCCTCACCCGCAAATAACCGCTGGGCAGGTCTTCAAAAGACGCTTTCGCTTTCTTCTGGGTAACTGCCCGGTGGAAGTGGTGGAGAAAGTAGTTAACGGCGCGACGATACAATCGATAGCGGTGGAAGGCGAAGATCCTGGCGATGTGCTGGGAATTCGTGATATGCTGCGGCTTGCAGATGTATGAAAATTTCAGTTATCTCAGGGAAATGAAGCGGATCATGGGGCATGATGCTTCGGTTCAGCAATCGGCAGGGCTACGTGGAGGAAGAGAAGATGGCACAGGAAATTGAGCGTAAATTTCTGATTGAAGAGAATGAAGCCTGGCGCAGTGTCGGGGGTCTTCATTACCGGCAGGGCTATCTCTGCAATTCGGTCGAGCGGACTGTCCGGGTGCGAACAGCTGGAGATAAAGCCTCTCTGACTATCAAAGGAAAGACCGAAGGCGCTACCCGCCTGGAGTTCGAATATGAAATACCTTTCGAACAGGCCGGCGAACTGCTGGAGAATCTCTGCCAGGGGCCGCTGATAGAAAAAAAACGCCGACAGGTGGAGTATGAGGGAACGTGCTGGGAAGTTGATGAGTTTTTCGGTGATAATGAAGGGTTAATAGTGGCGGAAGTGGAGCTTGAAAGTGAAGACCAGCAATTTGCCTCTCCCCCCTGGCTAAGCCGGGAAGTGACCGACGACCCCCGGTATTACAACGCCAATCTGGTAAAGCGGCCCTACCGACACTGGTCTGAAGACAACAGCTGAACCGTCTGTACAGGCCTTCTCCGGGAACCGGTGTTGTTGTTGGACGACCTCAATAGAGATGTGATCGTATCTCGGCGCCAGTCTTGCTGGGTCGGACATAATCTTGCTGTGCAGGAATTCCGCTGTTCTCGAGCGGATAGGGTTTTGTCGTTGTCTTTTGTGGTTTAGGCACCATTTCCCATTTCTATATGGCAAAGGGCGGAGGGTCGGCCTTGCCTTGCTTTTCAATACGCTCCCGCCCCTTGCCGCAACCGGGGCTCAAAAAACAGAAATCAGATAAGCCGGTAGGGCGCCGCCGGCTTGGCCCAGCGACTGCCGGCATGGTTGTCCTGCAATTTTTCTGCCTGAATGAGAATGCATTGCTGCGGGTTGCCGGCAGAGGAGCTGTGTCGGCCTTGCACCATCGATGGTAATCACGGCTTATCCAGAGAAAGAGTACGTTGGCATGAGTGCCTGGCAAAACAGAAGAAGTGTACCGGCTTGCGAGCTCTGCTCTTTACCCTGGCCGAAGCTACACCCGGGGCAGCCAGGCAGGCCCTTTCTTACCCGCTGTCGGCAGAGGTTAGGAAAATTTGATTACCCCTTATTCATAGCAACTCGGTCTGAGACAGGGATACTTTTTTCCCGGTATGCCATGAACCTTTCCCTGGGAGCTCGACTGCAGCCGTCCAGGCAGCAGACGCCCGTGAAAAGAGCAATTCTGTCTCCCCATAATTGGCTAGGATGAGCTTCGGGGGGAATCAGGAAGAAAAAAGAGAACTTTGCTGCGAATGCCACCTATAAGGAGGCGGGACCTGTAGGCTGTTGGTAAAAAAAGCCGGCTCGGCATGATATTTGTAGCATAACAGGCATAACGAAATCAAGACTGCCGTGATCTCCTCCGAAGAACGGGGCAGGTGGACGGTTTCTCCGCACAATGAGGTTGTTATGAACGATACATATATCAAATGGTTCGAAGATCTCTCCAATGACGATGTCTCCAGTGTCGGCGGCAAGAATGCATCGCTGGGTGAAATGATCAGCGCTCTGAAAAAGCGTGATATCCGTGTTCCCGACGGTTTCGCCACCACCACCGCCGCCTACTATACCTTCATAGAGGACAATAAACTCAAAGCATCAATGCATGACCAGCTTGAAAGGCTCCGACATGGTGAACAGTCCCTTACAAAGACCGGCAAAGAGGTTCGGCGACTTTTTCTGGGCGGAGAGTTTTCGAAGGAGGTGAAACAGTCCATAGGTGAGGCCTACCGGCAGCTGAGTGAGCGTGCAGGCGGTGAAGGGAAGGATAAAAATCAAGCGTCGGTTGCTGTTCGCAGCAGTGCCACCGCCGAGGATCTTCCCGAAGCCAGCTTTGCCGGCCAGCAGGAGAGCTTTCTCAATATTTCCGGAGAAAAAGAACTGCTCGATGCCATCCGCAGGTGCTTTGCTTCACTGTTCACCGACCGGGCCATTTCCTATCGCGAGGAAAAGGATTTTCCCCATGATAAAGTGGGGCTTTCCGTCGGTGTCCAACAAATGGTGCGGGCGGACAAGGCGGGGTCGGGGGTGATGTTTTCGCTGGATACTGAAACCGGTTTCCCCGACGTTGTGGTCATAGACGCTGCCTGGGGACTCGGGGAGAATGTAGTCCAGGGTGCCGTCAATCCTGATGAGTTTCGGGTCTTCAAACCACTGCTTCAAAACCAGGACCTTGTGCCGATAATCGCCAAAAAAATGGGCGAAAAGGAAAAAACCATGGTCTATGCCCAAGGCGGCTCGGCAACGGTCAAAAACAAGGAGACGCCGAAAAAAAAGCGCAAGCGCTTCGTCCTCAAAGACGACGAGGTTCTGCAGCTGGCGCGGTGGGCCTGTATTATCGAAGAACACTATGACACTCCCATGGATATGGAGTGGGCCAAGGATGGTGAAAGTGGCGAGTTGTTTATCGTTCAGGCACGTCCTGAAACGGTTCAGTCGCAGAAGAAGAAATCGTCTTTTCTTCGTTACCAGATTTCCGAAAAAAGCGAGGTCCTCGTCAGCGGACTGGCTATTGGTGATAAAATAGGTGCCGGCAAGGTTGCCGTGCTTCATGACCACGATGACTCTGGGCAATTCGAGGAAGGGGACATCCTGGTGACTGAGATGACCGATCCGGACTGGGGCCCATTAATGAAAAAGGCCTCGGCCATTGTTACCGAACATGGCGGCCGGACCAGTCACGCGGCTATTGTCAGCAGGGAGTTGGGCATTCCGGCGGTGGTAGGTGCAAAAGGTGCAATGGATACCCTTGAGGGCGTCGACGAGGTCACGGTTTCCTGTGCTGAAGGTGAAACGGGCCACGTCTATGACGGTATCCTGCAATACGAAGAAGAAGAAATCGACCTGGAGAGTATACCGGAGACAAAGACGAAAATAATGCTCAATATCGCCAGTCCGGAAGCGGGTATGCGCTGGTGGCGGCTGCCTGTCGAAGGTATCGGCCTGGCGCGTATGGAGTTTATTATCAACTCAATGATCAAGGTGCACCCCCAGGCACTGCTCGAGCCTGAGAAAGTCGAAGACGACCAGGTTCGCGAAGAGATAGATGAAATAACCGCCGGCTATGAAAGCGGCAGCGAGTATTTTATTGATACTCTGGCCCTGGGTATAGCAGGCATAGCCGCCTCCCAGTACCCCGACGATGTGATTGTTCGCATGAGTGATTTCAAATCAAACGAATACGCCAACCTCGTTGGCGGCAGCTTTTTCGAGCCCGACGAGGAGAATCCGATGCTTGGATTCCGCGGAGCCTCCCGCTACTACAGCGATAGATATCGACCATGCTTCGAACTGGAGTGTCGGGCAATCAGGCGGGTTCGGGAACGACTCGGCTTCGACAACGTCATCGTTATGATCCCTTTCTGCCGGACCCCGGAAGAAGCCGACAAAGTGCTCAAGGTCATGGCAGAAGTCGGGCTTGAACGTGGCAAAAACGGTCTGCAGGCCTATGTGATGAGCGAAATCCCAGCAAACGTCATTCTCGCCGAGGAGTTTGCCAGGCGGTTCGACGGATTCTCCATCGGCTCCAATGATCTGACCCAGCTTGTTCTTGGAGTAGACCGGGACCTTGGCGAATTGTCCAACCTCTTTGATGAACGCAATGATGCCGTTAAAAAAATGATCGAAATGCTGATTACAGCAGCACACAAGCAGAATATCAAGGTGGGCATATGCGGCCAGGCACCCAGCGATTATCCTGACTTTGCCGGCTTTCTCGTAAAAGCTGGTATCGACTCGCTCTCCCTCAATCCCGATTCGGTTATAGGCGTAAAAAAACGGCTTGCCGAGCTTGAGACTGATAATGGACAGTAAAGGGGACGATAATTCTTAAACGTTGAAGGCTACATAACTCGAGGAAAAAAAATGTCTTCGGAGGAACGGAAAAAATTTTTTCATCTAGAGGCAGGTGACGTCCTTGACCATTTTCAGGTCGATGCCGAAAAGGGGCTTTCCCGAGAGGAAGTCGAGAAGAGAAGGGATGAGCATGGATTGAACCAGCTGCAGAAGGAGGAACAACGGCGCTGGTGGAACATCCTGCTCGACCAGTTCAAAAGCATAGTAATTCTCATTCTCGCAGCAGCAGCGGCGGTCGCCTTTGCCACCGGCAGGTTGCCGGAAGGCATCGCCGTGGCAGCGGTCACCGTTGTCAACACGGCCCTAGGCTTTTTTACCGAGTTCAAGGCCATTCGTTCGATGGAGGCTCTGCGCCAACTCGGCCGTCATACCACCTGTGTGATCCGGGAAGAGGAAACAGAGGATATCGCCGCTGAGAAACTGGTGCCGGGCGATATCGTCAAACTCTCCGATGGTGAACTGGTTCCCGCCGATATCAGACTTGTCGAGACCGGAGGCGTCCGGGTTAACGAGGCCGCGCTTACCGGGGAGTCGGTGCCGGTCAATAAATCATCCAAGGCGGTCGATGAAGACAGCGCCCTTCACGAACGCACCAGTATGCTCTACAAAGGCACGAGCATCTCCGAAGGAGAGGCCATCGGTGTGGTTACGGCCACGGCCATGGCGACCGAGCTTGGCCATATCGCTAAACTGACCTCCGAGGCTGATGAAGAGGCGACGCCCTTGCAGCAGCGGCTAGACCAGCTTGGCCGCAGGTTGGCCTGGATTACCATTGGCATTGCTGTTGCCGTAGCATTGGCAGGGCTGGCGGTGGGGCGCAAAACCGTCATCATGATCGAGACATCTATAGCCCTGGGGGTTGCCGCCATTCCTGAAGGACTGCCCATTGTCGCCACCATCGCCCTGGCGCGCGGTATGTGGCTTATGGCTAAACGCAACGCCCTCATCAACCGTCTGACAGCCGTCGAGACCCTAGGGGCCACCAGTGTCATCTTTACCGATAAGACAGGAACACTGACGGAAAACAGGATGCAGTTAGTCAAGGCGGTGGCCCCGGATAAGACCTACAGCGTTCACAAGCGAAAAGGAGCGGAAGGTGGCTGGGAAGAAACTGGCGGCAAGAGGAGAGCGGAGGAAGAGGGGGGCGAATCCCTCATGCGTCTCTTGCGTATCGGTGCTCTCTGTTCCAATGCCAAACTTGGCGAAGACGAGGAGGAAAGCCATTCCGGTGACCCCACCGAAGTGGCATTGCTGCAGGCCGCCGCCGAGAAGGATATCGGCCGGCAGAAGCTGCTTGGAGATATGGCCGAAGTGCGGGAGGTGGCTTTTGATTCGGAGACCATGATGATGGCGACGGTCCATGAGTCCTCTGCCGACGAGGGAGAGTATTATGTGGCCGCCAAGGGTGCTCCCCTGGCTGTGCTTGAGGTCTGTGACCAATTCTGGCATAACGGCGAAACCAGGGAGATGAGCGAGGAGGACCGTTCCTCCTGGTCGCAAAAGGCCGATGAACTGGCGGGGGAAGGTCTGCGCCTGCTGGCTCTGGCGGACAAGGAGATGGATGACAGTGAGAGTGAAGTCTATGAAGGACTGCGCTTTGCCGGACTCGCCGCCCTGGAGGATCCGCCGAGACCGGAAGCTAAGAAATCCATAATCGAATGCCAGGAGGCGGGCATACGGGTTATCATGGTTACCGGCGACAGGCCCGACACCGGGCAGGCAATCGGCCGGCAGGTCGGTCTTGAAAGCGAGGGAGGGGCGGCGCACGGAGATGAGCTCGGCGAACCGGACAAGCTCTCCGAATCGCAGCGGCGGGAGATGGAAAAAACCAATGTTTTTGCCCGTGTCACTCCCGAACAGAAACTTAATCTGGTGAAGCTTTACCAGGATGAAGGGCAGATCGTCGCCATGACCGGCGATGGCGTCAACGACACGCCGGCGTTGAAGCAGGCGGATATCGGCGTGGCCATGGGGAAGAAGGGCACCGATGCCGCCAAGCAGGTGGCCGATATGGTCCTGCGCGATGACAAGTTTCCCACCATTGTCGCCGCCGTCCGGCAGGGCCGCATTATCTACGCCAATATACGGAAGTCGGTGATGTTCATGCTCTGCACCAACATTGCCGAGGTCCTGACGGTGGCCACCGCCTCGCTCCTCCAACTGCCCCTTCCCCTCAAACCCCTGCAGATACTCTACCTCAATGTCCTCACCGACGTCTTTCCGGCTCTGGCGCTGGGCGTGGGGGTGGGAGGCAGCCATGTCATGCGGCGACAGCCCCGTGGTGCCGATGAGTCGGTATTGACCAGGCACCACTGGGCCTATATCGGCGGTTGGAGCGGGGTGATAGCCGTCATTATCCTCTCCACCCTTCTTAGTTCACTTTACCTTCTGGGCTATGATGAGCAAAAGGCGGTGACGATATCCTTCCTTACCCTGGGATTTACCAAGCTCTGGTTTGTTCTCAATCTTCGCGACAGAAACACCCCTTTCTGGAAAAATGATATAACCACCAACCGCTGGATCTGGGCAGCCTGGGCGGTGTGTATCGTCTTGCTGGTCGTCGCCGTCTATTTCGGGCCTCTCGCCGGAGTTTTGCAAACTACTGCTCCCGGCGGAATCGGCTGGACAGTCATCCTCGGGGCAAGTCTTATACCCGCTCTTATCGGAATCTTCGTGCCGGGAATCCATTTTTATTCGGCCAGAAATCGGCACAGTGAGGAGGAAGCAAGCGATGAAAAATCACGGAAACGGTAAATTCAGGCAGTGGGCATTGCCGGGGTCCGGTGGCAAAGGTATCAGCCATGTCTGATTCGAAGCTTGATAAGTACAGAAACACAAGGGATTTCGATACCACCGGTGAACCTTCCGGAAAAACAATGGACGGCTCCGATCAAACTCTCCTGTTCGTCATCCAGAAACATGATGCCACCAGCCTCCATTACGATTTTCGCATCGAGGTGGACGGCGTCCTGAAGTCCTGGGCGGTGCCAAAGGGAGTTTCCACCGATCCGCGCGAGAAGCGACTGGCCATGCCCACCGAGGATCACCCGCTGGAATACGGCGATTTCGAGGGGGTCATACCCAAGGACGAGTACGGCGGCGGCACTGTTCTCCTCTGGGACAGGGGAACCTACAAAAATCTCAAAGAAGATGACGACGGGCAACCGATTCCCATGGCTCAATGTCTCGAGGGGGGGCACGCCACCATCTTCCTCAAGGGGGAAAAGATCGAAGGAGGCTATGCCCTCATCCGCACCGACACGGGCAAAAATGAGCGCTGGCTGCTGGTGAAAATGGATGACGAAAAGGCCGATGCCAGGAGAAATCCCGTTTCTACGGAACCGTTGTCTGTGGTCAGCGGCCGCGATCTTCAAAACATCGTCGAGGACGGGGAAAATGACGAAGCTGATTGAGTTTCTTGACCACAATGAGCGAGCGGCTCTGGCAAAGCGTTCGATGCCCCGGTGGAGCGATCCCATGCTGGCAACTCTGACCGAGGAGAGGTTCAACCACAAGGATTGGATTTTTGAGCGTAAGCTCGACGGTGAGCGTGTTCTTGTCTTCAAAAAAGACGCCTCTGTCGAGCTTTTCTCCAGGAACCGCAAGAATATCTCAAAAACCTACCCCGAACTGGTTGAACGGCTGGAGGAGGAGAAGATCGCCAGGTGCATCCTCGACGGCGAAATTGTGGCTTTTTCCGGGAAAATCACCAGTTTTTCCAGGTTGCAGCAACGCATGCAGATAAAAAAGAGCGTCGAGGCCAGAAAAAGCGATGTTGCAGTTTTTCTCTATGTCTTCGACATTCTTTATTTTGACGGCTACGCAACGGAAGATCTGGCACTGCGGCGGCGCAAAGAAATTCTCAGGCGGGCGCTGCGCTTCGAGGGCAGTCTGCGTTTTACCCCCCATCGTAATGAGCAGGGAGTGGCATTCTATCAGCAGGCCTGCCACAAAGGCTGGGAGGGCATTATTGCCAAGGATGCCAATGCTGCCTATGCCCATAGCCGTTCAAGAAACTGGCTGAAGTTCAAGTGCTCGAAGCGACAGGAACTGGTGGTCGGCGGCTGGACCGAGCCCGGCGGACAGCGCAGAGGCTTTGGAGCACTGCTGGTGGGATATTATCAAGAGAAGAAGCTGGTCTATGCCGGCAAGGTGGGTACGGGATACAATGGAGAGACGCTTCGGCGGCTTCATCGTCAGCTGGTCAGCCACGAACGATCAACCTCGCCTTTTGACCGTGGTGAGGATACGGGGAGCACGGTGCATTACTGCACTCCCAAGCTGGTGGCGGAGATCGGTTTCAATGAGTGGACCGAAGACGGTCGTCTCCGACATCCTCGATTTATCGGACTCCGGCGGGACAAGGAGGCCTCGGAGGTGGTCCGAGAGGGTTGAATGACCAAGAACCCTGGCAGCGGAGAAGAAAATGAAGATACAGGCCGGCGGACGCACCGTCGAACTCAGCAATCCGGAGAAGAAACTCTATCCCTATGACGGCCTGAGTAAAAAGGATATTGCCGACTACTACAAAAAGATAAGCCCTTGGCTTCTCTACCATGTCAAGGATAGGATTCTCACCATGGAGCGCTATCCCGACGGTATTGAAGAGGAAGGTTTTGTCCAGCAGGCGGCCGATAATTTTGACAAGGTCGTAAAGCGCCGGAGCGTCCCGCGCAAGGATGGCAGCGAGCTGGAACGGATACTCTGCAGCAACGCCGCCTGCCTGGTCTATCTCGCCAATCTCGGTGCCGTAACTCTGCATATGTGGCTTAGTCGTGTCGATGTCCCGGAATATGCCGACAGAATGATTTTCGATCTCGATCCCGAAGGAGAGAATTTTGGCCTGGTCCGTCGGGGGGGGCTCTATCTTCGCGATCTTCTGGAGGAGATCGGCCTGCGGCCCTTTGTCATGACCACCGGCTCCAAAGGCGTTCATGTGGTGGTGCCCCTGAGAAGGGAGAAGACCTTTGACGAGGTGCGTGATTTTGCAAGTGAGGTCGCTTCACTTCTGGCCCGGCGCCACAATGATGAACTGACCACTGAACAGCGGCGTAAAAAGAGAAAGGGTCGGCTTTACATTGATGTCATGCGCAACGGCTACGGGCAGACCGGCGTGGTACCCTATACCCTGCGTCCGGTTACGAATGCCGCCGTGGCTACACCTCTGGAGTGGCAGGAGTTGAAAGATTTCCGGGGCACTGCCAGAAAATACACGTACTACAATATATTCAGGCGGCTTGCTCACAAGGAAGATCCCTGGAAAAACATCGGCCGCCACGCCCGCTCTCTGCACAATCCCACCGAGAAATTAACGACTCTGTGCCGGTAATAATGAAATTACGAGCAGTGCCGGCAGAGATGTGCAGCGCAGGACACTTGTCCTGTCGTATCGGACTGTGTGCGTTCCAGCCTCTGTGTCGGAGATGACAGCGCAGAGCTCTTTGGGTTTAATCAGGCAGGCAGCGTGGCGTTGACCATCAGAAGATGCAGCCGGGAGAGTGGCATACTATTTGAAAGTCTATCCTTGCGACACGATAAAAAATTTTTCCCATGGAGGTATAGAGTATGCGTGTTCCTTTGGATATATCGTATCAGGGGCTCTCGCGAAGCGAGGCGATCGAAGAGATCATTCGCCACGATGCAGCCAAACTTGAAAAGGTGTGCGACAACCTGATCAGCTGCCGGGTAGGCCTTAGCCTCGACCAGAAGAGCAGCACCAGCGGCAATGAGTATCGCCTGAGGGTAGAAATGCGGGTGCCGCCGGGGCACAACCTGGTAGTCACCAACACCCCCGGGGGCAAGGAAGACAACAGCGATCTGCCGGCCATGATCAAAAGCACCTTCAAGACCGCCCATCGTCGGCTGCGTCAGCAGATGGACAAGCAGCAGGGTGAGAAAAAACGTCACCCCGGCCAGGAAGTCGGCGGCTTCGTCACCAAAATATATGGTGATGAGGGGTACGGCTTTCTCCGCTCGCTGGACGGAGATGAAATATATTTTCATCGCAACAGCATAGTCGGTTGCCGCTTTGAAAGTCTGGAACCGGGGGCAGGAGTCAACTATACCGCCGAACTTGGCGAAAAAGGACTCCAGGCCAGCACCGTCCAGGTCATCCAAAGTACTGCCGGGCGAAGTGTTGAGGAAGGCCAGGACCAGGACGATGTCTCGCCGCTTGGCTGGCAGCGCCAGAAAAAATAGTGGTTTTGTCCAAGATGGTCCGCTCATCCTCTGTTCCGACGATCATGGATGTATCTGTTTGAAATGGTTTGAGAAAATTGTTAAACAGGCAATGATTGAGGAGAAGTATGCTTGCCATTATCCAAAACTCCGCCCAGAAGCAGATGCAGGATTTGCTGGCCGATGCCGGCATTGAGGGTTAACGGCGGCAGCCCGTCGGATATCCTGGTGAAAAATGAAGATTTATTAGCGCGTTTTCGCCGAAGGATCTCTTGGCCTCGACGAGGCCTACATGGATGGGTGGTGGGAGTGCGAGGCACTTGACACCTTCTTTTATACAATACTGCGCCATGAGGTCGACAAAAAGATTGGAACCGCACCGGCGTTTGTCGCCAATGTGGTCAAATCGACGCTTTTCAACAGGCAGAACAATCGTAAAGCCCATGAGGTTGCGGAAAAGCACTATGATGCCGGTAATGATCTCTTTACCCGCATGCTTGATTCCCGCATGAATACAGCTGCGGTTCCTGGGAGAATGCTGCAGACCTCGAGGAGGCCCAGACCGCCAAGCTCGACATGATTTGCCGCAAGCTACGGCTCAGACCGAACATGAAGCTGCTGGATATCGGTTGTGGTTGGGTGGGCTGCTGAAATATGCTGCCGAAAACTATGGTATTTCCGGCGTCGGCCTGACCATTTCCAAAGAGCAGGCGCAGCTTGCCGAGGAGCAATGTGCCGGCTGTCTTCCGCTTTCGTGGGAGTCTGCTTATTGGTCGGGCGGACAACCCCGAGAACACCGAGAACAGCACCTGACCACTGGGGACATGAGAATATCCTGGATTTTCAGGGAGGCGGAGGAGATCTGAGCAGCTGTCTCAGCCTTCCGCCTGGCGCTGTTTGAGTTTTTCGAAGAATTTTTCCGTGTCGTCTTTGCGGCAGAGTTCGGTCGCCTTGGTAGTCAGGGCCGCGGTTCCCGCAGCCATGCCATAAAGAAAGGCTTCCTGCAAATCTCTGCCCTGGTGCAGCGCCAGGACCAGAGCGCCGACAAAACTGTCTCCTGCGCCGACGGCGCTGACCTCTTCGACCTCGAGACCGGTTATGCGCTTCTGTTCATCACGGCTGGTGAGAAGGGCTCCATTGGCACCGAGGGTCAGCACCAGCACCTCACAGCGGCCCTCTGCCACCATCTCCCGGCATTTTTTCTCCTGTACCTTTTCCTCTTCAAGGGAGCAGTCACAGACATATTCCAGTTCGCGCTGGTTTGGCTTGACGAGGTAGACGGGCTGTTCCAATGCTTTTTTCAGCGGTTCCCCGGAAGTGTCGACAACAACTTTGGTGTCCCTGTCGCCGAAATGGTCGGCGAGCCTGCCGTAATAATCTACGGGAACACCAGGCGGCAGGCTGCCAGAGGCGACGATGAAGTCGGGCGAAGGGTTTACCTCTCGTATTTCGTCCAGACATTTCTGCCAGACCCTTTCACCGACTTCGGGACCCGGCAGAGCAAAGCGAAACTGCTCTTGGCTTTCCAGTTCTCTGACGGCGAAGCTTTGTCTGTTGGCGCCTTCGAGCTCAATCGACCGGCAGGCGATCTCCTCTGCTTTGAGCAGGTCGATGATGGCCTGACCGGTGCTGCCGCCGGCAGGAAAAAAGGCGGTCGATGCTCCACCGAGGATGGTGATCGCCCGGCTTACATTTATACCTCCGCCACCCGGATCTCTACGGTCGTTCTGGCAGCGGAGTTTTTTTGTGGAGACGACACGATCCACCTCAGCGCTTATGTCGAGGCATGGATTAATGGTGAGAGTTACTATGGCGGTGCTACTGTTGCTCATGACATTTCCTCGCAGTAGTGGGTGGTCCTGATGGCCGACAACGATTTTCTGCCGGGACGGCTTCGGTACGTTTGAGAACGGGCAGCACATACACGCAGACTCTTGTGTCATCCGCTCTGGCAGGACAGGGTCGTATGTACCGGCATGCTGTTGTGGGCCGAGCTGGTGTGAGGAGCGCAAATTCAGGATTGACGGGGCTCGCCACTGTTTTCTTTCGACAAGGTGAGTTTGAGGATACCGTTTTCATAAGCGATACTGCTCTGCTGGTTATTCACCTCGGCAGGAAGACGCAACACCCTTTCAAAAAGCCCGTATCGTCGTTCCGTTCTCCTATAGGTCCCTTCGATGAGCGTTTTCATCCTTCTTTTTTCACCTCTGATATGAATAATGTCTCCGTCGACCCTGTAGGCGAAATCCTGGAGCGTCATGCCGGGAATCTCGATTTCCAGGGTCACGGCCGAGGGGGATTCGTGTATATCGATCCGCGGATGCAGAAAATCCGGAAGCTCTATCGAGGAAGTCCGCTGCTCAAATATATCGAGGAAGCGCTCGAAAAAGGTTTGCGTATAAAGTGGTTTTTGAGGTAGATTGTCCGGCCGGCGTATGAGCTTGTGTTTTTCGTCTTTCATAGACCACTCCTGCGCAGAATTGCTTCTCTCGGTATTTCCGGATTTGCCGGGAAAGCGTTGTTCAATTCTCAATGCAAAAACGCCAACCCGAACCTCCTCCTCTAGCGCTATTCGCCTTTGGGCATGCCCGGCGGGACTCGTTTGCCATTATCCGTATATTCTCCGTGCAGGGCACCCTCGCCGATCAGACCGGGAACGTTGACCGTCTCTCCCTTTTCTTTCATGAGGTTGTGCAGGGCATTTTTCAAAGTTGCCATATCGGCGATATTCAACTCCCTCATTATTGCATCTGCGCCTTTGCCCTGTTGTGCAAGTTCCCATAAACGTTTTTCATTGATGTTGAGTTGCTGTTCCATGGTCTCTCCGTGGCTGTATGATGAAGTACGGTCCGCGGACCCTCTTCACGGTGTAGGCGATGCTTTCGCTTCGAGTATATCCTTTGCGGTTTCTGCGGTGAGGGAAAAAGAGCTCTTCACCCCGCGTGGGCTCGCCTGCTCACCTCATAGGCACCACCCGCCTGTGTGTTCAAAAGCAAAATGCGTGCCACTAGAGGCAGCCGCTACAGCGGGTTGCGAGGAGTGAGAAAACCTCAATATATCTGCGTCAGTATTTCCAACAGCGGGAGGAAAGAGTGCTGCGAGGACAGCTGCCCCTTGGTTTTTTATGAAATGTAGAGGTGAAAAAAATCTGGATCGCCACTTGCAAATAGAGAAAGTGAGAAAGTGGCAACCGCAATCAGCCTGAATGCTTCACGAAAAGCTCGGCTCCTGGAAAGAGGAGCGTGCTCCCCGATATGTTCTGGCAAAAATGAGCGGAGAGCAAGGATATGACGAACCGAGAAGCCAGAAGATGGCTTTTGCTGAATATGAATCATCTGGATTCACCCAAACTCACATACATCTGGACTCAAATATCTCTGGAGGAAACAGCATGAAGGTAGGAATAGTCGGAGCGGGATTTGTCGGCAGTACAGCCGCTTACACCATGGCCCTGGAGGGTGCCGCCAGTAACATCGTTCTTGTTGATATCGATGAGAAACTAGCCAGTGCTCAGGCTGAAGATATACTTCACGCTACCCCGCATGCCCATGCGACACGGGTACATTCTGGAGATTACAGCGCTCTCGATTCGGCGAGGGTGGTTATTCTTGCCTGCGGGGTCGGACAAAAGGAAGGGGAGAGCCGGATGGAACTGCTCGGCCGCAACGCCAAGGTCTTTGAGGATGCCATTCCCAAGGTAGTGAAGGCCGCCCCCGATGCCGTTCTTGTCGTCGCCACCAATCCAGTCGATATCATCACCCAGATCACCACCAAAATCTCGGGTCTGCCGGCAGGCCGTGTCATCGGTTCCGGCACCATACTCGATACGGCCCGTTTCCGCTCGATGATGGGCAGCCATCTCGGCATTTCTTCACGTTCTATCCACGCCTATGTCGTCGGTGAACATGGGCCGACGGAAGTTCTGGTATGGTCCAGTCCTCATGTGGGAGGGGTATCCCTGGCAGAGTTTGCCAAACAGATTGACCGTCCCCTCAGCGATGATATACGCTCGTATATCGATGACGGCGTCAGGAACGCTGCGTCCCGAATCATCGATGGAAAAGGTGCTACTTACTATGGCATCGGCGGCGGGTTGTCACGAATAGTCCGGGCTATCCGCGATGATGAGGGAGTGCTGTTGACGGTGTCAAGTCTTGGCAATTGCCACGAGGATCTCGAGGAGGTCTGTTTTTCCGTACCACGCATTGTCGGTGGGCAAGGCATTGTCTCCGAAGTGTGGCCGGCCCTATCCGAGAATGAACACCAGGCCTTGTGCAAAAGCGTTTCCGCCATTGCCGAGCCTTCCCGCGAGCTGGGATACTGAAAGTCACAAATCTGGGGTGTTTGTAATTGCCGGGGTTTATGGTGCTTTGTGCAACTGCATGCGTGATCCCTTTATTATGAACTCAACGGACATGTGAAATATCCCGGGTTACTCTACCTGGAAACGGCAGAACCGAGTGTCTTCTGCTGCCGGACTGTGTCTCACAGTATAGGACAGAGAAAAGGCGGTTCGGCCTGGCGTCTATAGATCGGTTTATCCTGTATTCTGCAGGAGAGTAAGATCACTGAAATGAGTTTATAAGCCCTGCTGGCGGCATTTTTTTCAAGGAAATGGGTTGACGGCAATAATGAAAACGGCAGAAGAATTGCAGGAAAGGCCATACACTCGACAATACAGGTATCTAAAAAGAGTGAATCAGAGACAATGAGAGGAGTTAGCATGTTACAGGTGTATGGCAAACACTGGTGGTCATTTTTGCTCCGGGGGATTTTGGCGACTCTCTTCGGTACAGTGGCCATAGTGATACCCGGACTGACGCTTGAGGTTCTGGCTCTTTTGCTGGTGGGCTTTCTCATAGCCGACGGAGTACTGTCGTTCACTGCCTCGTTCCGGGGACGTCATCTCGGCAGGCGCTGGGGGTTACTGTTGTTTGAAGGGCTGGTGGGAGTCGCGCTGGGCCTGTTTACCTTTATCTGGCCGGGAGTGACCGTTTTGGCCATTGTTTTGATTATTGGCTTCTGGGTCTCGATAACGGGCATTTTCGAGCTACTGGCGGCGGTAAAACTTCAGGATGAAATAGAAGGGGAGTGGTTGCTCGGTCTGGGCGGATTTCTTTCCATACTTTTCAGCATCATATTGTTCGTCAACCCTGGAGTGGGAGCGGTTGCCATACTCTGGATGATTGGGATCTATGCTGTTCTTTTCGGAGTATCGCTGATCTGTTTAGGTATTCGCCTGCGGGAAAAACGAGTAGTGGTCAGTATTTGACGGTTTGTGGAGTCGAGGGTAAAATCAAGGCCCCCGGGCTCACGGAAGAACGGTGAGAGTCGGGGGATCACTCGAGAAATGACTGTGAGGGTACAGCAATGGAAAAAACGTCAGCCGAAGGTGTCTTGAAAAATACCTTCGACCATCTAGATAAAATTGTTGACGAGAAAAATGCCGAAAAAAGCGCTCAAGCTGACAGGGCTGATGGTGATGGCCGATCCCGCGGGAAGATGCGGAATGAGGACGATAATGGTACAACGGAGAAGGCCTCAAAGGTAGTCCCAAAAAGCTTGAACGATGAAGCTGATGACCACTGACGTTTAGCAGTTCATTCTCCTTGGAGTTGGGTAGGCTGAGTTTCAGGGGTAATCCAAAAACTCAATATCAGGGACACAGGAAGGATACTCTATGAGAGAGCATCATACAACGGAGGAAAAAAGAATGAATATTTCAGCTATACTCTGGCCCAGCGACGGCAGCGAGCCATCATATAAAGCTCTGGATGCGGCCATAGACCTTGCCCGGAAATTCAAGGCCAGGATCTATGCGCTCCAGGTGGTGCACCAGGTACCGACAATTACCGGTGCCGGCTTTGCGCCTGTGGCTATACAGGGATTCGATGTTCCGCTCTATGAGCAGGAACTCATGAAAACGGCGGAGAAGGAATTGCATCAGACGGTAACCGAAAAAGTTCCCGATGAGATTGAAGTGACAGCACGGGTGAAAGTAGGTATTCCGGCGGAGACCATCACCGATTTCGCCAGAGAAAATAATATAAGCATGATCGTCATGGCGACACACGGCAGAACGGGAATTTCCCATTTCATGCTGGGGTCGGTCGCTGAGAAAACAATTCGTCAGTCGTCGATTCCGACATTGATTATACCTGTTTCGGAGGAGGAACAGGACTGACATGGAGGCGATAGTTGTGATGTGATTCCAAAAGGATTGGGCGGTCATTGTCGAACCTGATAACCCCTGAAACCGAGCCTAGCCAATTATGTGAAGACAGGGGTCCTCTTCTCACGTGCGTCTGCAGCCTGGACGGCTGCAGTCGAGCCCCAGGGATGGGTTCATGGCGTACCGGGAAAAGAGTATCCCTGTCTCAGACTGAGTTGCTTGGATAAGGGGTAATCAAGTTGTAGAAAAGTCGATTGGCGGGAAGGAGGTATCGTGAAAAGAGTACTTATCACCGGCAGCAACAGAGGAATTGGTCTCGAATTCACGCGGCAGTACCTGGAGTCGGGATGGCGTGTGTATGCCACCTGCCGTCGGCCTGTCGAGGCGCAATCGTTGCATATGCTGGCAGAGTTGCACAGTCAGTTGAGTATTCATCGGCTGGATATAACCCTGCAGGAAGATTTAAACGGTATTTATCAGGAACTCAAGGGAATCTCTGTTGATCTGCTCATCAACAATGCCGGCGTGTATTTCAAGAAGCGGGGCGAGGGGTTAGGCTGCATACACTATGACAACTGGCGGCGGACCCTGGAGGTCAATCTTCTCGGCGGTGTCCGAGTTACCGAGGCACTGATGGAAAACCTGGAGAAAAGTGATGGCAGACCGCTGGTGGTGACGCTGAGCAATGACATCGGCGTCATTGATGACATTGAAGACACTAGCAGTCTGTATTATCTTTCAAGTAAGGCCGCTCTCAATGTGGCAATGCAGGTCATAACGGCAGAGCTCGAGAGTAAAGGCATTGGTGTCTTGTTGCTCCATCCGGGAGAGGTAATAACCCGTATGGGTCCGGATAAGGGCATTTCAAAAAGGGAGAGCGTCAGCCGTATGCGTGACAGTATTGATCATTTCACCATGGACAGAAGCGGTACGTTTTTGCGTTACGATGGTAAGGAGTTCGTCCATTGAAGAGCATTGCCAACCATGGAGAACATCCTGTATCAACGGTACATAAGGGTACGGAAGAAAAGTCCCCAAGGTATATTGAAATCGTCTCCGCGTCCCTCGACACAGTCCCCGTTTTTCAGCAAGAGATAACAACTATCAGGAGGATAAGAGCATGTACGATAAAGAAGAACTTTGTAAGAAAATTACCGAATTGTATCCAGATATAGGCGAATGCGGCATCGATGTCAATGTCTCCTACGATGACGAAAAGAATGCCTGGGTGGTGGACCTTATTAAAGATAATCATGAACTCAAACACTACCTCGATCTCCCCGAAGCCAACAACTGTATGGAAGGAGATAAGTGCGTGCCGCTCGGACTCGAAATAGCCCAGCTACGGAAAAATATAGAAGGCAAGCAGTTCTAATGCCAATATTTTCAGGTCCTCGGTTTTAAATACCGCTTGGGGCTAGTGGTGTGTCGGCTTGCCGCTCAAGAGGTG